>Ga0213821_1000516_pt1 | contig 23184 bp, 11 predicted proteins | sample MC6MC0909MG_FD_179894 | JGI IMG/M metagenome (GOLD analysis project Ga0213821, IMG submission 179894) | Enriched soil aggregate microbial communities from Iowa State University, Ames, United States - MC6-MC0909-MG | ecosystem: Environmental > Terrestrial > Soil > Unclassified | place: USA: Iowa...
CTTAATAATGTTAATATGTATTATTTTTTTTGGTGATTTTTTGCCAATAGGGGTGCATAGTTATTCTCAAACAATTGGTACACCAAAAGAAAATACATTGTCGAAATCTCTTTCAGAAGTTCCAGTGGGATATACTGGTATTTATACTGTTGAAGATCTGGATATGATTCGTAATCATTTAGATGGAAAGTTTATATTAATGAATGATATCGACTTAACAGAAGCAACATCAGAAGGCGGGCGCTATTTTAATGACGGTGTTGGATGGAAATCAATCGGAACGACTGCTGCTCCTTTCTCAGGAATCTTAGACGGAAATGGACATATGATAATTGGGATGAAGATTTGGATCACTTCTAACGAGAACATCTATGCTGGATTATTTGGAGCCATAAAAAATGGCCAAATAAAAAATGTTGGAATGTCAGATACCCATATTCAGATTACAAACCAATCTACAGCAGCTACAAAAACAAAAACATACGCCGGTGCCATTGCCGGATTTGCAGACAGCAAGACCGAAATTAGTAACAGTTTTAATACCGGGAATGTTACAGTTTCCTCTCTATTCGACTCATACGCCGGAGGATTAGTCGGCTATGCTATAGAATCTTCTATCCAGAACTGCTATAACACTGGGAATATAAGTGCAAAAACCGCCGGAGGCATTGCAGGGACGATGGCGTATTTCACATCCAATATTTCTAATAGTACAAATTCAGGGAATGTAAAGGCCGAAAAGTATGCGGGCGGAATCACAGCATTTTTTTCTAGTGGAGATATATACAACTGTAATAACACCGGGGATATCGATGGAAATGAAATCAGTGCCGGGATTGCTTCCCAAATATCTTCAGCAACCATTACAAGTAGTCAAAATTATGGGGTGATTTCCAGTTATTTTTTAAGTGGAGGGATTGCAGGAGAAATTGATTATTCCACAATTGATCAATCTATGAATAATGGATCTATTTCCTCTATTAGCCCTTTATCTATTTCTGGAGGGATTGCAGGAGAATCGAATAATTCCAAAATAATTAATTCTATAAATATAAACGAAGTGAATTCAAAAAATTATGCTGGAGGGATTGCAGGAAAATTATTTTTATCAACTGTAAAAAATTGTTCAAATTCCGGCAATATAAAAAGCATAGATACTTTTGCAGGTGGGATTGCCGCAAGAAATTATGACAGTTCAAAGATTATTAATTGTTATAATATCGCAGCTATTAGCGGTAATATTCTTGGCGGAATCACAGGCTCAAATGATTCAACCATTGAGAACACATACAATATTGGTTCAATTAACAAGAATTCATCATCAGCAATTTGGGGTGCAATCACTGGTGAAAATACCGGAATTCTAGTGAGCAATTATTATCTGGACATGAATATTAGTGGCGTTGGAAAAGGAAAAGACAATGGAACTTCAAGAAAAACACTGGCAGAAATGTCACAACAGGAAAATTTTGAAGGTTTTGATTTTCAATCCCTTTGGACAATGGGAAAAGAGTTAAGTTATCGGTTCCCAACACTAATTAATATTCCCTTTACTCATGTAGAAAAAGCCGAGAATATTTATCTAAAAACAGAACCTTCAAAAACAATCTATGTCGAAGGGGAAAATTTTGATGTATCCGGAGCGATTATAACAGCTGAAACAATTTTTAAAAATCAGCAAGATATAGAAGTCACACCAGAAATGGTAAAGGGATATAATAAATATATTATAGGTCCGCAAATTGTGATGATTTGCTATGAGGGAATGACAACCTCCCTAAGTGTTATCGTGGTTGAAGCAGATAAGAAACCACCCGCACGGCCGATTGTTGAAGAAGTCACAGATCAATCCACTATTATTAAAGGAGTATCAGAAGCTGGTTCTACTATTAAGGCAGTGGCTAACGGGATGGAAATTGGAACAGCTACAGCAGGTGCCGATTGCACTTTTAACATGTCCATTCCCCTGCAAAAAGCTAGTACAGAACTAATGGTAATCGCATCCGACCAGGCAGGGAATGTTAGTGACGCTAGTTACTTAATTGTAAAGGACATTACAGCGCCTGCTTTACCGACATTAAATGAGATTACTAATTATGAAACCGTTTTGACAGGTACAGCCGAACCAGATGCTATTGTTATTGCAATGGTTTCAGGCGTTAAAATTGGACAAATCACGGCAGACAAGAACGGAAAATTTTTCATACCTGTTTCAGCTCAACAGGCAGGAACCACCATCGGAGTATATGCAGTCGACGGTGCCGGTAATGTAGGTGATAAACAGGAGATTACCGTTTCCAATAAACTCCAAACCTTAATTGGCAGTACACGGTATTCCACTGCGGTTGAAATAGCAAAAAAGGGTTGGACTACTTCAGAAACGGTCTTAATTGGAAATGGTGATGCAATTGTAGACGGCTTAACAGCAACGCCTCTTGCATCATCCAGAAATGCACCATTATTACTGACGATGAAGGATTATGTTCCTGTTGAAACAATTGAAGAAGTAAAGCGATTAAAAGCAAAAAATATAATTTTAATAGGTGGAACGAGTGTTATCTCAGATATGGTGGAAGGTACTTTCAGAGAACAAGGGTATACAGTATCTCGAATCGGCGGAAAGGATCGCTATGAGACATCGTTATTGATTGCTAAAGAACTGGACAAAATCATCGATGTGAATACTATTTATATGGCTTATGGAAGAGGAGAACCTGATGCACTATCCATCGCTGCTCAGGCAGGACAAGTTCAGCAGCCCATTATTTTAACTGACAAAACGCACATTCCTTTAGAAATTTATAATTGGCTTCAAAGTGAAGGTTTGTTGAATGCCTATTTTATCGGAGGAACGAGCGTATTATCTGAAGAAATTATCAACCAAATCGATAGAATAACAAGTGAAAGTGTAGATCATAATCGTATTAGTGGTTTGGATCGACATGAAACAAATGCAAGAGTGATCAGCAAATTTTATCAAGCAACCGAGTTACAGACAATAATGATAGCAAAATCGGAAACAGAAAAACTTGTAGATGCATTGACTGCAGGCCCGTTAGCAGCAAAAATGGGGGTTCCTGTCCTTCTAGTATCTCAAATAGGTATTTCTCCTGCACAAAAAGAATGCTTGTCAAGTATGCGTTTAAAATATGTCAATCAAATTGGCGGGGGCATCAATCCTCTGGTTGTCTCCGAAATAATGCAAAATCTAAAGTAAAGGATAAAAAACATGAAAACCCATCTCACTTTTGGCTGGATGGGTTTTTCTGTGATTTCTTTTCAAAATTTTCAAATGGATATTTCTAGAGAGCTCCATTGATCTTACATAGGATGAATGATAAAGGATATTGGGAGAATTGAATTGAAAACTATATCATGAAAGGAAATATTTTATTCTAAATGGGAATAGTAGGAAGACAAGGATGTGGTTTAAAAAATGAAATTGTTTTGTTTCCTTTTATTAAATAAAATTTACAAAGGGAGACTGTTATGAATAAAAGAAAAGAAATGATCACTTATCTTGTTTTTGGGGTACTGACGACAATCGTAAATATTGTCACCTACGTTCTCATTGCAAAATTAATGAATTTAGATTATAAATTAGCGACCACTATTGCTTGGGTTGTTTCAGTAGTCTTTGCTTTTATTACCAACAAAATATATGTCTTTAATAGTAAGGGAATGGCGGCCCATACATTAGTAAGGGAATTTTCGTCTTTTGTGTTTTTCCGCGTGCTCACCTATTTAATTGATTTAGGAATGATGATAATTTTAGTGGAATGGACTCAAATGAATGATATAATCGCAAAAATCGTTGCAAATATTATAGTAGTTATTATTAATTATATTGCAAGTAAGTATGTTATTTTTAGAAAGGCCTATTAATTTTTTTCAGAACAAAGTTAATAAAGAAATGAAGACAAGATTTATTAAAAATAAAAAAAGGAAACGATGTAAAAGAAAGGCACAACTAGCTCCCTTCAGCCAGTTGTGCCTTTTTCACGCATAAAACTTCCGATTGTCATCCTTCATTTCCTAGTAATCTATCATTTGGAAAATGTCAGCTATTTCGTTCTCTACGCCTACTACTTCGCTTCCTCCAAGGAAATTGTAGGAATGTAGCTTTTTGGTCAAGATTGCGTTCTTGATTGGATCAGGTACTTGTGTAGGATAAGTTAATAGGAGCGGTGCGTCGTTCTTCGCTGCCAATACCGCCCCAGTTAATGCGTCTGCAAAATTATAGCCTGTTGCAATATAGGCCCTTCCGTTTTCGCCAGTGAAGAAAGAATTTACAATATTGTAATTGGTTTCAAAGCGAGTCAATCCCCCATATCGAGCAGGGTCATTCAACTGCTTCATTATATCGTCACTGATGACGTCCCCACTTCCCACTACAATGGTATGTTCATAGTTTTTCAACGCATTTTTTGATGCTTCAGGGAGTTCGTTTGTTCTTGTGAGAAAAATAGGATACCCCATTTTGGCCGCATATGGTGCAATGGTTAAAGCATCGGGAAAGTTATAGCCAAATGCGACAATCGCAGTGTCACCTTTCTTTGGCATATTCACAGCTATCTGAGCAGCCGTATCAAACCGATCCGCTCCGCCAATTCGGCTCACTTGCAATCCCATTCCGATCAATGCTCCTTCTACGGCAGGACTAATTGCATCTGAACTTCCGAGGAGAATAACCTTCTTCGCTTTTAGGCGATTAATCTCATTCTTAGTCGTTTCCGTTAAAAACGTATCATGGGTTAGCAGCATCGGAGCATTAAGCTGGTAAGCAAGTGTTGTACCGGCAAGGGCATCTGGAAAATCATAACCTCGTGCCAAAACAACTGTATCTGCGCCATTTAACCAGCCTTCTTGTGAAATGGCAGCTGCCGTTTCAAACCGAGTTGAACCGGAAAGTCTTTTTCCAAGCGGCTTCAGCCCACCGGATGCTGTGTATCCAATGGTTCCATCATGAAGCTTCACCTTGTACCAGACATATTGCTTATTGCGCATATCTACCGAAGGATCATACTTATAAGACTCATCATAAACAAAAGAATCTAGGATAGTAAAAGCTTCTCTTTTTCCATTTGGGAGAGTTTTAACTTTTCCGGAAGAAGTTGATGGTGCTTGCCTAATATTAGCCGATGCTGCTGAAAGAACAAGATCATTGCTTGTAAATTTATGTGTTTCAGGGTGCAGTAAATGATAGGGAATCTGATAAGAATCCCGATTAAAGATTAATAAAGGCGGCTGTTCCGTATAAGTAAAGTCACTCACTTTAAAGTCAAATGGAATGGGATAAATGCCCATACTATTATTCGCCGAATCTAATTTATTGTAAAATCTTTCTTGATAGCTATTGGTATTCCTGCTGCCATCCGCCTTGTAAATAGGGCTGTTGCTTGGAACCTTTCCATTATAGGCAAGAACAGCAAAATACCAGTTTTCGAGAATATCCCGCTCATTATTATTAAGTTTTGGGAGTTTCCCATCTTCCCATGTAAACTTTTCATTCAGCTTTTGCAAGCCAGCATTAATGTTGTACTGGATATCTGTTTTCAATCTTTCTTGATCAAATCTCGAATCGTTGGTAACTTGCATAATCCCAATTCCGCCATCATCAGAAACTTTTGGCTCCCCATTTTCAAATTGGTGCCAGGCACTCTCTTGATAGGCTAAGGTTTTGGCAATTTCCGGTGGGATATCAAATTGGATGGCCGACTCCGTTAGCAATTTATTAATCTCTTGATAGCTTGGATTTTGATAGTTAGTGCCCGTAAGCGCGGTCTCTGCATAGCTACTGCCTGCTCCAATTGAAAGAAATAGAGCAGCAGAAGTAAAACCAGTCAGAATTTTTTTAAGCATTACGTTCTCCTTTCAAAATTAATCTATTTTAAGGATAACATGTTTTTTACTAGAATCATATCCAAAAAAAGGGTAAGAACGATACGTTCCTACCCTTTCTATTAATTCGTTAAGCTTGTTCCAGGATAATAGAATCCTAATATTGCGTCATATTTAAAGCCTTGTTCCGCCATCGATTTAGCACCATACTGGCTCATTCCCACTCCATGGCCATAGCCAAGGCCGTTTATAATAAATTGTGATGAAGTATCTTGTACATTTGTGATGAGATAGCTTTTGAAATTGGAAGCTCCCATCATGCTTCTTAGTACACTCATTTTCGTGTCATTTAATTCTAAATTGAATTTTTTAATGTCGCCAATCAGTGCCCCTTTTATTTGCTCGCGGGCAATTGGGGAAATGGCGGCATCTCCACCTAGATAGACAATGTTTGGCCTGAATCCTAATGATTGGATCCATTGCTTTGAAACTTGAGGAAGGCTGTCCTTATCAGTTAAGATTACCGGAGCATTTTGATATGATGCTAATACCGCCCCTGGTAAAGCATCAATAAAGACTCTTCCTTGCGCAAAATAAACTTTACTCTTATCAAATGAGTATTTATTGGCAATAGCGATACTTGTATCATATCTTGTTTCGCCGCTGATTCTCTCAATATTGGTAATGCCAAGTGCTTTAAGCTGGTTTTCAATGTTAGCAGAAAGAGCAGCGGTACCGCCGATTAGAGTAACTTTACTAATTTGTTTATCTTTTAATAATTGTATTGTGCTATCGCTTAACCAATTTGTATTTGCAAGTATAATTGGAATTTGTTTACTCGCTGCATACGATGCAATTGAAAGAGCATCCGGTGAAGTATCCGTACCATTTGTAATGAAGACTTCAGAATACGCCTCTGCTTTCTTCGCAATCTCTACTGATGTGTCGTAACGGGTTGAGCCATATACACGGTCCACTTGATAACCTTGGTTTTCCAAAGTCTTTTTAACGTTGTTTGAAATCGCCGCTTCGCCGCCAAGTAAATAGATTTGCTTAGGATTTAATTCTTTTATTCTATTAAATACGACATCCGGTATCGCTGCAGAAGTTGTAAGTAATAACGGCGCATCGTATTTCTTAGCTAACACAGCACCAGTAATCGCATCAACATGGACATCGCCGCGGCCAATGACTATTGTATCGACTGTTCCCGACCAGCCAGCTTTTGATATTTCAACACTTGTATCATATCTTGTATTTCCGGCAATCGTAGTTGCATAATTGTCAGGCAGTTCACCAGGTAAAGTTCTGACATAATTTCCGGCACTGTCCTTCATAAAGTATTCAATATGAAGAGTTCCTTTTGTACGGTTACCTGTAGATTCCCCGGATGAAGTTTTCGTAAACTCATCAGCAAAGCTCACTTTAGAAATATCAGTAATTTTAATATCTCCTGCACCACTATTAGTTAATACATAGGATTTAATACCTTTAAATGCCGTTGAACTCGCCTGTGATTCTGAAACACTGTTCCACCATTGTTCTGGATGGATAAGGTCTAATTGGGAAGTATTAATCTGCTGCTTATCCAAGGCAATATTCCATGGAATTTTTGGATCATACGGATCTCTTTTCGCCGCTAAGTACGGCACTTGGGCTGAACCCCAATAATTCGCATTCGATTCGATAAAACCGCCGTTGCTTGAGGAATAAACAGCCGAAATAAGACTGCCGTTGTATCTCAATACCTTTCCTGCTGTCTGGTCAACCGCTAAATTCGAGTTATTATAAAGGCTAGAACCCCAAATATAACCCGCATACGCCTGATTAGAAACGGTATCATCAATCACAGAATTTAATTTTGTTTTTACATAGGTTCTTGCTGCTACAGCCTGTGCCTTTAAGGCCTCAATCGACCAGGAAGCAGGCATCTCACCAGGCACTACTCCTTTTAAATAATCCTCAAGCGGCAGTGTATTAATCGGTCTAATATAGGCCTGGCTTTCAATTGTAAATTGAATGTTACCTAAATAATATCTGCTATTTATGATCGCAAAGTTGTTTACCCCGTATTCTACCGGAGAAATAAGAAAGCTATTTTGATAGGTTCCGATTTTCACGCTGTTTTCATATAAGGCTAACGTTGTACTATTTTCAACTTTAATGGTGTAGTTTTTACCTTCCGTCATTTCGACTGAGTTATTAAGTAGATATTTCCCTTTAATAGCTAATGATATTTCCGTTTTATTTCCTAAATAATTCTTTAGTTTAACGGACACCTGCTCCGAAGAATCTGCGGCGCTAGCAAAGGTCGGGAAAATACATAAAGTGAATAATAAAACAAAAACAAGCATTTTTCTCAACGCCAACCGTTATCACTCCCAAATGATGTAAAGTTTTCTCTTATTCTATCTTCTCTAGCTCTGATTTAGCTGAATAGCCATTTTCCCCGCTAAGTTTAAACTCTTCTTTAATTAATCCCTGCTTTGGTGCATAGTATCTGGTATAGGTTGTTTCTTCATTTACAACCTCATTTGTCGTTTTTTGAATGATAAGAACATGATTAAACTCACCGGCAGGGACAGTTTCTTTCTGATTATCAGCAAGCAGCTTCCATGTGGTGGATTTACTAGAATCATTATTTACGATTGTTTCAAACTGTTCAATCGGAACAAAAGTATTTAATATGTCCTTATGTGCATTTTCACTATTATTCTCTTCATAAAGTAAGGTAATCTCATTTTTCGTCCAACGATAGATTTGCGTCGTCTGATTATCACCTAATTGCATGAGGGTTTGAACATACTCATCATTGGCCGCGATTATTTCTTCTGTAAAAACTAGCTCACCATTTTCTGTAAAACTCTTTTTACTTCCTACCTCAGGTCTATATTCTAAAAAATTGATTCCTTGTTCCATTTCCTGATCTTTCGCAGCTGTCTCTTTCTTATCCTGCTTTTCTTGCTTTTCTCCTGAATCCACTTGTTCTGCTGACTTACTGGTTGATTTCACATTTTTCGCCTTATGATTCACTTGTTCTTCTTTACAACCGGTTAATGAAACAGCAATAAAACAAGTAAATAAAAATACTAGTATCTTTCTCATGTTAAAACCGCCTTTTTTAAAAAAGACTCGATAAAAGTAAATTATCGAGTCCTTTATTTCCATCAATTATTTTAACCTATTTTTCACAGATTGCGATGATTGACTGTTTACAATTCCACCAATCACTTCCAATTGATCTACTACATTATCATTTCCGTACTCTAACAATTGGGACTCAACATTTCTGTTTAAATTATCACCAATTAATACTAAAGGCGATCCTGTGCCAATTGACAATGGTGCAGATGCAAGGGCATCTGGGAAGTCTTTTCCAGTCGTTAAGTTGACTCTATTTGAACGTAAACTATCTTCAAAATATAGATTTATGATCGCATTTGTTGCATAACGATCTACTCCAGATAAACGGACAACGCTGCTGGAAGGATAAGCCGATGCAAGTTGTTGTTTAACACTATCCGAAATGACGTCTGTTCCACCTGCAATAACCACATTCTTACTATTTAAATTTAGGGTTTGTAATGGAGTCACTTTATCCTTTTGGACTAATAGAATACCCCAATTTTTATTGGCAGCTATTGGTGCTACTGTAAGGGCATCTGGAAAGTTTTCACCATATACTACAAAAAGCCCATTCACATTCCCAATCTTTTGTAAGATGTTAAGGTTTGTTTCATACCTTGTTGCACCAGAAATTCTTTCAACCCCAAGATTCATACTGCTAAGTTCATCTTCGATTGTTTTAGATATTGCTGCTTGACCACCAATAATTACAACTTTTGTTGCCCCAAGTCTACTAATTTCCTGCTTTACTGCTTCATCCAATTCATTTGCATGTGTTAATAGAATCGGAGCTTTATCATAGTAACTTGATAATGGTCCTGCATTCAAAGCATCCGCAAATTGATATCCGGTTGTTATAATAACCGCTTTTTGCTGCTTATCCTGTGCAAACCCATTTGGATATAGCTCGTTTGAAATTTTAATAGCTGTCTCAAAACGGTTTTGTCCTGATAGACTTGATACATTTACATCTCGGGTAACTTCTACACCAGGGATATTTGTCCATAAGACATCATTTGTTTTATTATTAACAATTTTGACATTTGCCTTTCCTTGGCTATAAGCAAGAGAAGAATCATAATCATAGAAGCTTGCGCTAACTTGATTGTTTTCATAGACATCATATTTTTTATCAAGATAATTTGACCAAACAGTCCTATTTGTATCCATGGACACAACACGTGTATTTCGCCAGCCTTCTGCATATCTAATTGCTGCCGCTTCATTTGGAAGAGCTTTTAAAAGCCCATTCGTCCGGTGGTATACTTCAAATTTACTATTTGTATAGATGTAGGTTTGTTTATCCTTATCAAATACCTTTGCTGTAGTATCCAGCTGATTGGCATAGTTTACCGCTTCCTGCCACGTTTTGAACATCTTAACAATTTTGCCATTCTCATCATGTACTTCAAATACTCTAAAGAACTCAATCACTGCATTTGAAATGGCCTGAGCTGCTCTTTGTTGGAAATCTGCAGATTTAATCAGTGCTTCCTCATCCCTGTTAGTCATATACCCTAGTTCAATAAGAATTGCCGGCATTTGTGCATTTCGGATGACATAAAAACTCTGATCATTTCCGATACCGCGGTTGATTGACCCTAAACTGCTGATTAGCTTCGGATGAACCGTTTCTGCTAATCTTTTGCTCTCAGAATAATAACTCATTTGAATCGGGTCAGGAGGATAATCGGGCTGTAAGTGATTATATCCATCATAATAATAAGTTTCCAACCCTCTGACATAAGGATTACTTGGGCTGGCGTTGTGATGAATAGAAACGAATAGACTGTTATCATTATTATTGGCAACAGCCGCATTTGCTACTTTCATTCTAGCTATGAGATCGGCACTTGCACTTATGCCGCTGAACTCTCGATCAGTATCCCTTGTCATAACTACTTTGATATCCGTATTTTTTAAAACTTCTCTTACTCTTAAACCAACCAACAAATTGGCAGTCTCTTCACAGAATCCAGTTTTGCTGCCGGAGTACCCGCAGGTTCCTGAGTACTTCCCGCCATGTCCCGGATCGATTACTATTAATTTTTCCGCAAAACTGCTTGCTGGAAAAATTAATAATAATAGAGTAAAAAAGAATAAGACTTTAAACTGCTGTTTTCCCTTCATCTGTTAACCTCCATTTTATTCCACAGTTCCTCACAATTTAAAATTATATCATTCTATTATTCGATTTTTAATTACAATTTTCATTAAATTTCTACAAACTATTAAAATTAGTAGTTTTTGCTTAGAAGGGAAAAAATGAACATGTAAATAGTCTGAAGGAGGTTCACTCAGGCTTAAGGTCATGTTAGTAATTAAGATGGAACAAAAAGAGAGCCGAACTATGCCGACCCCCTTATTTCCTCTTAAAAAATAACATCTTATCATTCTGAAGTAATTCAGACAATGTATCGGATTTACACAATCTTAAAACGGTAAAATACAGCATTACCCCAAGGGGAATAAACATGGCTAACAAAAGCCAATCATGAGTATTACCAAAATACTTCGTGGTTTTTAACCAAAGTAAAACCACAGACATGACTGCTGTTGCAACAATTATTTTTAGATATTCACTGGCAAGAAGCTTCAGATTAAAGCCTCCTGAAATCTTATTTAAAGTAGTAAAGGTTGAAATAGAATAAAACATTCCAACAATCGAAGCAGATAAGGCAAGTCCTGAAGGGCCGATCCATTTAGCAAACAAATAGTTAGAGAAAATGTTTAGTACAATGGATATCAAGCCAATCCTCATGAAATAGCTGCCCTTCCCTAATGTATAAAATCCTTTTGCTACTACGGCCTGGATACTATAAAACAGCACAGAGCCCATATAAAATAAAGCATAATAACTTGTTAATGCCGTTGTCGATTCCGTAAAAGCTCCCCGCTCGTAAACAATGCGAACAAGCGGTTCTATGAGTATCATCATCCCTGCCACTGAAGGAGCAATAAGCAAGAACATATTGGTAAGGCCTTTTTCGATTCCGCGGTTAAAGAGTTTCATATCCCCAGATGAGATGGCTTTTGCCAAAAAAGGGTAAATGATGGTCGCAATCGTTACGCCAAATAATGCTTGTGGAATCGTGACAAGTCTGAATGCATAATTCAGATTTGAAACAACACCTTCTCCCATTCTTGAGGCAAAGAGCATATTAACCGTTAAATTAATCTGACCAACCGCAATGGTAATACCAACTGGCCAAAAGATTCGATAAAAGGCGTTTATTTCCTTCCATTCAGGTTTCTGGCGCCAGGCGATCATTTTTTTGGGTGATAGAACAATTACTTTGAGTAAAAATGACAATATAGTCCCGACAAAATAGCCAAACGGAACAGAATAAATACTCATGGAGCGATGAAATAATAAAGCAAATACAAGCGTCGTCAACACGACAATCGTTTGTGAAAAAGTTGAAAAGGAAAACTTCCGCCTTGAATCAAAATATCCTTCGAAAACCGCATTCACCCCTACAAGGGTAATCGAGAGAAAATACAAGGCGATTGTCCATACTGCCACACTATAGCCATCTTGATATTTACTGAATTCGGGATATAACCATTTGACTAAAAAAGGGGAAAAAATCGTTCCCACGATAGCAACTGCAACTGAAAAAATAAACGTGCCTTTCACGATATTCGTTAAGTGAGAAAAGCCCTTCCCCTGCTTTTCATACGTATAATAACTCGGAAGAAAGGCATCCTTCATCCCCGTTAACATAAAAAGAATAATGGCATTGGGGATGGTCATGGATGCAAAGTAAGCATCCGCCTTATATGAATCCCCATATAAGCCTGATATCACTAAATCCCGGAACATACTGGAAAATTTCAAAAGAACGGTAGATAAAAAAAACAAAACAACTGAAAAGCGTAATTTTGACATATCATTTTTCCTTCTATTTTTTAATTCCCCTATTATATCAAAAAAATAGCCTCCTAAAAAGGAGGCCTCACGCTTATTGATATCTCGGTTCATCAAAAATCAACCTGTAATTCGAAAGTAAATCATATAGGTTTTTAATCTTATAAACTTGTTTAGCTGCCCAGCCAATATCACTTGCATATTGGTGCGTTCCTGGTGAGGAGGGATTCCATCTCATTTTATATAGAGTGTCCTGCCCTTTTTTGATATAACTGCTGGCAATAAATTCTGCTCCCCCAACGATAGCTAGTTCAGGTGTTGTCCAGCCCATTTTATAGGCATACTCAGAACCGCACTGTAATGGGCATGAATCTAAAGCTTTAATTCCATACATATTATAAACCACTTTAGGTACTACATCCTGCCCATCTACTTTTGAAACGAGCACACCTTTAGCAAGGAGAGAACCACCATTCCCTGTTTCTAACAACGCATGGCTGATTAAATAGACTTCATTAATGCCAAGCTTCGTACCTGCTTCAATGAAGGAACTTGCTTTCCCTTGTAGGATTCCTTTCCCACTAAGGATTTTATTGTTCACTTCATCTACATTTAGTCCCGCACTCTCAGATAATTTCAGGAACTGAAAATACTCTGGCGTACCTTTTGCAAAGTTAGCAGGATTGACGTAATATCCAACGTCACTGCTAAGGGCATTCATCCAACCAGCGATCTGATACCAAGTTGGCTGTCCAGGGGTGGTTATTGTTGCTACGACTGATACTGGTTTCCCAGTATTAATTGTGCCGACAATTGGATAATTCGTTCCTGGACCGCTTCGAATATTCCATCCTGAACCATTGACAACCCATGTTCCGTTAGCATTTTTGATAAGGGCATCCTCTCGCAGATACTTCGTATATAAATCTGTTTGCGGCAATGTATTCATTTGGATATTAACCATTTGGCTTAAGGAATAATTATAATTGGATGTTAAATAAACAGGGCCAACTGACTGTTCAATTGAAAATTCAATACTGCCGACACTCAGGTAATCATAATATTCTACATCAATCCAGTGAACATCCTGCTGCCCTGGAGCCGCATCACTTCTGTTTGTTATTGGTACACTAACTGTATCCTCCCTTAATGCACTGTTTGTCCAACGGTCTAAGACTAGTTTGCCATCGACATAAACTCTTACACCGTCATCCGCTTTTGCTCTAAAGAGATACGTCCCCGCAGGAATTCTTTTTGCCGTACTATATCGAACAGAAAAATGATCCTTATCTACCCCCGGAGCTGGATACCCATCCTGAAAATCTTCAACTAATCCATTATACATTCCTTTAGGAGCAATGGTTTTAGCTGCTGCAGGCATTCCAGACAGCGTTTCATTTGGAAAATAATAAGCAAGCCATGTATCAAACGGCACTACATGAGAAAATAGTGCTGCTGTGCTTACATTATCATAATAATAAGTGAGAACAGAATGCTTACCAGGGCTTGCACCAAGCCATAATGCCCGGTCTGCACGTCCCGTATAATCTGTCCAGCGGTTAATTAATAAATTTCCGTCTACCTCAACTTTAACACCGTCATCAGCAAATGTTTGCAGGAAGTAATCACCAGCAGAATAATTTCCAGATTGATCAAATACAGCCTCAAACCCATCCGCTGGGAAGTTAGCGGGGCTTCCCATGCCCCAATGATTTTGGACATCCTGAGTCTGCTGAAAATAAATTTTATTGGAACTCAATTTCTTTAGATCAAACGATAAAAAGGCATTCCCGACATTTTCAAAGTACTCAACTGTAATCGTGTGTTGACCACCATCAATGTACCTTGCAAGTCTTTTTTCACTAAAGTCATAATTTTGCCAGTAATCCATGATTGGCTGATTGTCCAATAAAACTCTCATTCCATCATCGGCACTAGCTGCAAATAAGTACGTTCCAGGGTCAAGCGTTACTTTTTTGGTAAACCTTATGGAGTACTGATCACCTGCGATTGATGGATGTGGTGAATCATTTCCCCAACCCCAATTATAATTAATTGTAGAAATTGGGTTAATCGCGTTGGTTCCTCCAATAATAATTGGCGAACCTTGAAGCGTGGTATTCGGATAAACCTCGCCAATCCAAGCGTTTTCAAGTGCTTTTTCGAATAATTCAAGCGAAACTTCTACTTTTCCTATACCAGTTGCATCAAAATATTCAACTTCAATCCAGTGAATATCCTTTTCTCCTGCTAATGCACTAGAACGATCATTGATTGTGAGTTTAATAGAATCCTCGCGGAATGAACTTGGCGTCCACCGGTCAATTTTTAACTCCCCATCCACATATACACGGATGCCATCATCAGCTTTAGCACGAAGGATATACTCTCCTGCCTTTATTCGCTTAGCAGTTGTATATTTTGCTGAAAAATGATCAGCACTCATTCCTGCAGCTGGGGCTCCGGAACCAAAGTCTTCTGAAAGCTTCTTTAAATCATCTGTTGGAGTAATTACCTTCGCCGCTGCCGGCATCCCCGACACAGAATCGTTTGGATAGTAATAGGCCAGCCAGGAATCAAATGGTACAACATCAGAGAAGATCGCAGCACTGGCAACATGTTCAAGATAATGTGTATTGACTGTGTGCTGACCTGCCTGTACACCTAACCATAATGCACGATCAATCATTCCATTATAATCAGACCAGCGATTAATCAGTGTTTTTCCATCAACATCTACTTTAACACCATCATCGGCAAATGCCTGAAGGAAGTAGTCTCCGCTTGCGTAATTTCCAGACTGATCAAAGTCAGCTGTAAAATAATCCGCAGGAATTCCATTTCCCGGACTTCCCCATCCCCAATTATTTCGCACTTCTTTCCCTACTTGAACAGGAAGTTTCGCAAAGCGCTGATAATCGAAAGAAAGAGAGGCTAAACCGACATCTTCAACATATTCAACCGTTATGGTGTGAGTTCCACCCGTTACATCCACTTTTTTCTTTTGTTCTTTAAAACCAGTGTTAGGCCAAGCATTAATGATGGTTTCATCATCAAGCTTTACTCGTACACCATCATCACCATTAGCTGTAAACATATATGTTCCGGCTTCCAGATTTACCTTTTTGGTGAACCTTGCTGAAAACCCATCACCCGGTACAGCAGGATGCGGGGAACCATATGGGCCCCAACCCCAATTAAAGTTTACATTAGGGATTGGATTCAGAGCGTTCTCTCCGCCTATTACATACGGTGTCCCTTGAAGATCCTTATTGGGAAAGATTTCTCCAACCCAGGAATTTACGATTGCTTTCGCAAATGGTTCTAGGGTAACTTCTAATTTCCCCACTTCCGACGCATCGTAATATTCCACTTCAATAAAGTGAACATTCTTCTCGCCTTCTTTAGCATCTGAGCGATTAGAGATGTTAAGCTTAACAGAATCCTCACGATACCCACTGTTTGTCCAGCGGTCAACGGCGAGTTTTCCATCGACATACACCCGGATTCCATCATCGGCTTTAGCACGTAAAATATATTCTCCCGCCGCAATTCTCTTGGCTGTCGTATATTTTGCCGAAAAATGATCAGCACTTATTCCAGCTGCCGGCGCTCCTAATCCAAAGTCTTCTGAAAGCTTCTTTAAATCATCTGTTGGAGTAATCACCTTCGCCGCTGCTGGCATACCTGACATTGTTTGGTTAGGATAATAATAGGCTAGCCAGGAATCAAATGGTACAACATCGGAGAAGATCGCGGCACTGGCAACATGTTCAAGATACTGCGTGTTGATTTTATGCTGGCCAGCCTGTACGCCAAGCCATAATGCACGATCAATCGTCCCATTATAATCCGTCCAACGGTTAATAAGTGTTTGCCCATCAACTTCTACTTTTACTCCGTCATCAGCAAATGCCTGAAGAAAGTAGTCTCCGCTTGCGTAATTTCCAGACTGATCAAAGTCAGCTGTAAAATAATCCGCAGGAATTCCATTTCCCGGACTTCCCCATCCCCAATTATTTCGCACTTCTTTCCCTACTTGAACAGGAAGTTTCGCAAAGCGCTGATAATCAAAAGAAAGAGAGGCTAAGCCGACATCTTCAACATATTCAACCGTTATGGTGTGATTTCCACCCGTTACATTGAGCTTTTTCTTTTGATCTTTAAAACCTGTGTTGGGCCAAGCATCGATAATTGTTTCGTCATCAAGCTTCACTCGAACACCATCATCACCATTGGCGGTAAACATATACTCTCCTGCTTCCAGGTTTACCTTTTTTGTGAATCTTGCTGAGAATCCATCACCCGGTACAGCGGGATGCGGGGAACCATATGGGCCCCAACCCCAATTAAAATTTAAATTGGCGATCGGATTAATAGCATTCTCACCACCAATAATATATGGTGTACCTTGAAGATTCTTGTTTGGAAATACTTCCCCGATCCAGGAATTCTCAATGGCATTTTTAAACGGTTCAAGTGCCACTTCTACTTTCCCAGCAGCCACTGAATCATAATACTCTACTTCAATCCAATGGACGTTTTCCTCACCCGTATTAGCACCTGTGCGATCGGAAATATCAAGTTTAATGGAATCCTCACGGAAGCCGCTGTCTGTCCAACGATCAATTACTTTCTTCCCATCCACATAGACCCGAATTCCATCATCTGCTTTTGCCCGTAAAATGTAAGTCCCAGCAGTAACCCGCTTTGCTGTAGTATATCGGGCAGAGAAATGATCGGCAGGGACTCCTGCATCTGGACCCCAGCTTCCGAAGTCTTCATAGAGTTTCTTTACCGCTCCATTAGGAGCAATAACTCTCGCAGCAGTTGGCATTCCTGATAAGCTGTCATTCGGATAATAATAGGCCAGCCAGGAATCAAAGGGAACTACATCTGAAAATATCGCAGCATTCGCGAGATTTTCAAGATAATTCGTCTTAACAGTATGTTGGCCATTTTTCACATTTAACCACAGAGCTCGGTCAATCTTCCCGTTGTAGTCACTCCAGCGGTTGATTAACATTTTCCCATCTACTTCGACCTTCACGCCATCATCTGCGAAGGCCTGAATAAAGTAATCGCCACTTGAATAATTTCCGGATTGGTCGAAGACAGCGGTAAAATGATCGGCACTGACCCCATTCCCCGGGCTTCCCCATCCCCAATTGTAGTGAACGGGCTTTCCGGCTTCAGGATAATAAACAGAAGTTTGAGCCTTAACTGAGGAACCTGATGTTATTCCGAATAAAGTGATTGCTGCAAGCACCCCAGCTCCAAACTTCAATATTAAATTTTGGTTCAAACTCTAAAAACCCCCCCTAATTGTTTCATAATTTTATAATCTTACATTTTATTATTTTACATGAATAAAGAGGAAATTTGTAACATTATGTAGTAATTTCATATTTTTTAGCGATTTAGGAAAAATTACTGATAATTTATTATTTTGGCAAAAAAGAAGAGTTGATATTTTAATTTAAGAATAAAGTAGTTTTTTCGAGGATTTTTTATGTTTTTGATATGTACTAACAACTAATATATAATAAAATGATTGAGTGTGAAGTTACTGTCGAATAAAGTCAGTTTATCATCTGCATTCTATAGATACATAATTGAGGATAAAGAATAAGGAGTAAGAAATGTCTAACAAAAAACGATTAATTACTAACTTTCTCTCATTAGCTAGTATGCAAGGACTAAATTTCATCCTTCCTCTCGTAACGTTGCCGTATTTATTACAGGTAGTGGGACCTGGGAAATTTGGACTTATCAGTTTTGCACAAGCACTCATTCAATATTTTATTCTTTTTACAGATTACGGGTTTAACTTAGTTGCTACGAAGGAAATCTCATTAAACCGCGAAAATAAGGAGAAGGTTTCCGTCATTTTTTCTACCGTCATGCTGGTTAGAAGTTTGCTGCTAGTCTTTAGCTTTTTGGTCATGATTGTGTTGATTTTTTTTATCCCTAAATTTCAACATGATAGCCTGATCTATCTTTTAACTTTCGGTATGGTTATAGGAAACGTCTTGTTCCCCGTTTGGTTTTTCCAGGGTATCGAACAAATGAAAGTTATTTCAATTCTTAATATTATTTCTAAATTAATTTTTACACTTGGAATTTTTGTATTTGTAAAGAATGAAGCTGATTATTTATACGTTCCCGTGTTAAATTCCCTTGGCTATATTGCCATCGGTTTAATTGGAATCTATTTGGTCATTTTTAAGTATCGTATTAAACTAATAAAGCCATCACTGGCAGATATTAAATACCAGCTTAAAGAGGGCTGGGATATATTCGTATCTAACATCGTCACAAGCTTGTATACCACAAGCAATACGTTTATCCTTGGATTTTTTGCAAGCAATACCGTGGTGGGATATTATTCCAGTGCAGAAAAGGTCGTTAAAGCCATTTCAAGTGTAGTCGGACCGCTAATCCAAGCCGTTTATCCATTTTTAAGCAAAGCATTGCATGAGTCAAAACAGGCAGCTTTAAATATGATTAATAAGATATTTTTATTAGTAACCTTTGTTATGGGGATTTTATCTTTATTTGTCGGCATATTTGCAGAGGAAATTGTTAATCTCGCTTTAGGTCAAAAATACGAAGCAACCATTCCTCTTCTTCAAATCCTAGCTGGGCTCCCATTAATTCTTGGCTGGGCCAGTGTACTTGGAATTCTTACGATGATTAATTTCGATTATAAAAAGCAATTATCGCGAATTTATATTTTCTCCGGCATCTTAAGTATAATATTAATGGTTCTGCTCATTCCTACTTATAAGGAAGTAGGCACTGCCTGGAATGCACTCCTTACCGAAGCTTTCGCCACTCTTTTAATGGCTGTTTTCTTATGGAAAAAAGGAATTCACGTATGGAAATTGAAGGGGATAATCAAGGGTTTAAGAAAGGAATAAGGTATGATGATTGAAGATAAAGTAGTATCCATTATGGTCACGTATAATCCTGAAGCAGATGTAATAGAAAATGCAGAATCGATCATCCAATCATGTGAGCGGCTGGTTCTTATTGACAACGGTTCTTCTCCAAATTCTAAGGAGTTTTTACATGACTTAGAAAACGAGGAAAAAATCACGGTGATTTATAATCCCCAAAATATGGGGCTCGGTCATGCCTTAAATCAAGGAATTAACTGCTTATTAACATCACCGGATATCCCCAATTTTAATTGGATTGCAACATTTGACCAGGATAGTAAGGTAGATAAGGATTATTTTTCAAAAATGCTGGCTTCATACGAAGCACATCCAAATAAAGAAGAAATAGCTATTCTAGCGCCAAATTGGATTGAAGAGAAACTAATCAATCAAGCACCTTCACAAATGGATAATGCACAATTACAAGAACAAAAGACTGTGATTACTTCTGGAAGTTTAGTTAAGAAGAAAATCTTTACTGAGATTGGACTCTTTGAAGAAGACTACTTTATTGACTTCCTCGATCATGAGTTTTGTTTACGTATAAGAAGTCATGGTTATAAAATATATATGTCTCCCCAAGTTTATATGGTGCATAATCTTGGGAATACGAAACAGCATAGGTTGTTAGGGTCGAATGTCATGGCAACCAACCATAATTATATTCGCAGATATTACATTACAAGGAATCGTCTATACACATATAAAAAATATTTTCGAACCGAAAAAGAGTGGATAAAAGAGGATTTTATTGCTACTGCCAAAGAATTTATCATCATCCTTCTGTTTGAAAAAGATAGAGGAAGAAAATTAGGAAGCATGTTTAAGGGAACTTTTGATGCGGTATTAGGTAAAAAAGGGCCTCTTAAATAAAAAAAACGCAAAGTGCTTTGCGTTTTTTTTATTAGTAACTATTAAAGGAATATAGTATTTTAAAGATTATGGTATCTCTATGATTTTGCCGATAAAGCGGTGTATTCATGATATACGAGAATCGATTCAAGAAAGAATTTCTTTTTAGTAAAAAATCCTCAATTAATTTCCTTTGATCGTTTGTTACGTCTTCTTTAAAAAGTCGATAAAACTCCTCAGCCTGTTTTGTAAAAGGCTTTTCTTGTCCTTCTTTTTTAAAGTTTTTATATCGAATCATGGCGCTTTTTACTTTATTGTCTGCCATCCCTAACGTATTTGATGAATGTTGACGGTATAGCAGGTGTGATTCTTTATCATATACTAGTTTTCCAAATGCAGCGCCCAATAAGTAAAACCAAGCATCATGCATGGTGATATTTTCTTTTGCCGGTACATGAGATGCAAATAATTTCAGCATAGCTTTGTTAAAAACAATCGTACAGCCTGTGGCAACATTTTGAATGATGGCATTTTCTAACCCTACCTCTTGTGGAGGTATTTGAGAATGCTTTATAAATTGAAGTTTGTCATCCACAATATCTAATCGAGAAAAATACAATAATGGAATGGATGCATCTTCCTTTTCTAATAAGGAAATCGCTCTAGACACTTTTGTCGGCTTCCAATAATCATCTTGATCGCAAAAAGCAAAGAATTCTGCTGTCTCAGATGCATTCAAGGCCAATTCAAAAAAGCTTGCAATGACCCCCTTGTTCGTACCTTTTATTACCTTTATGTTAGGATATTGTTTGCTATACTCTTCTATTATAGAAACAGTATTGTCCTGTGACCCATCATCGCGAATCAATACTTCCAAATTTTCGTAATCCTGTTTCATTAAACTATCCAGTTCTTGTTCCACAAACTTTTCACCATTATATGTAGACAATAATATTTGTGCTTTTTTCACTTTATTAACTCCTATCACATAAGTTGCATTTCTAGTATTCCATGCAATAACAAATGTATCAATGAATTTGATACATTTTTTCTCCTTCATTCAATTATAACAAGAATTTACTTATAAACATCTTTTTTACTTAAAACAATAAAGACCATGTTTTTGGTCCTACAATGCCATCTACTAATAAACCTTGCCGTCGCTGAAAATCTATCACAGCAGACTTTGTTTTAGAACCAAAAATTCGATCTGGAGTGACTCCGAGAGCTTGCTGGATTCTTCCCACATCTTTGCCCTGGCTGCCTTCTTTAATCAATTCACCAGGATATGGTGGTTTTGAAGTATCTGTCACTAATTCCAAGTATTGTCCGTTGTTGCCGAACACCCAATTTGCTCCTCCAACATTATGCCAATCGTTAATATTTGCATACACATCAAAAACTTCGCCTCTGACTGCTTTTCGAGTGATTGCTGCTTTTGGATCAGGTGCAACCCGAATATTTAAATCATCGATAATGACGCGTACTCGCCCGATAATGCCGTTATCAGTTGGGATATACGGCGGAATAGGTCCTTCGGAAGCTCGAACTAGTGCAGTAGCAGATTGTGCTCTCATTACCATATTGATAAAGTCATTCCAGCTTATCCCCTTTTCCCCGCTACGAAGATTTCTGGGACATTTTTTGCCAGTCCAATAATTATGTTGAACGACATTGGATTGAGGAATATTCAATTGATCTAATAGTTGTTTTGTCACTTCAGCCGTATTTTGTACGGCTTGTTTATAATCTCCGTCAGAATTGACGCAGATTTCAATGTGGATTGACTTTAGATTCCCTGTGCCGTTCCGGCCATCACCCGCCGCCCATGCTACTTCATCAAACGGAATCGATTGGATTGCTTCCTGATCATCTATTTGAAGATGCCAAGAAGCTGTGCGGTCATTACCTCGTTCCTGCAGCCAGGCGTGAGCTTGCGCATCTGCCCCTGGACTGGGATTATCTGTTTCATGGATGGTAATGTATTTAGGAACCATTTTAATTCCGGGGCGGGTATCTTTATTTGACGTAGGAATAAAGCGTTGAATTATTTTCATTCATAACATCTCCTTTAAAAACTATATATGTAAAAAGACCTAATTTGGTTAGGTCCCATTTTTGTGCCTATTCTACCACTCTTTTAAAATAGGAAAACAGACCTATATCAATATGAATCTGCCGTTTACATTAACTTTATATTTAAAAAATAAAAATATAATATACTATTTAAATAAATAAGGTTATAATACTTTTGTATCAGGAAAATTTTGTCGAAAGGTGGAGGCATAGTGAAAAAAGGGACAAAGAAAAAGTACAATGGCCTAGTAGTTTCTGCTTTAGCATTTGGACTGCTTGCCAGCCCGTTTGGCGGAATTTCTGCTAAGGCAGCAGAACCCCAGCCAACGAATGTTTTGTCAAATGATGCATTAGTAAAGTTACAAGCTGAAAATTTGGCTAAAGCTGCACAAGTGAATCGTATAGAAGGGGCAGACCGGTATGAAACAGCGGTGCAAATTTCTAAACAAGGCTGGGAGTCTGCGGATACCGTCA
>Ga0213821_1000526_pt1 | contig 22888 bp, 22 predicted proteins | sample MC6MC0909MG_FD_179894 | JGI IMG/M metagenome (GOLD analysis project Ga0213821, IMG submission 179894) | Enriched soil aggregate microbial communities from Iowa State University, Ames, United States - MC6-MC0909-MG | ecosystem: Environmental > Terrestrial > Soil > Unclassified | place: USA: Iowa...
TATTAATGGCAAGTGCCCCATCTTTTAATGTTTCACAAGACAATCCAGTTACATTTACTTTGCCCATTATTGTTTCTTCACTCCACTACTAGAATCTTCGTGTAATGGTATTGCTGTAATAACCATCTATCCACACACTTCCTACATTGATAATCATTCTCATTAGAATAATCATAATTACTATTTTCTTTTTTGTCAAAGACAAATCTAGGAGAGATCTGAAAAGTAGCTTAAATTCTCACATCTCACCACCTATTGAGATGTGAGAATTCTGTATCTCACGCATTTGCTGAAAAAATTTAAATATCCTGCGCAAGAAAAAGCTTCTTGCAAACTGCAAGAAGCTTTAAGGTTACATTTTTTTAAGTTTTTCATATTCAAGCTGTAGGCGTTCTATACGTTTTCGACCTTCCTCACGATTTCTCGCTGTCTCCGCTTGAATTTGCTTTGTTTCTTGAATACCAGCCATAATTGTTTGCCATGTTGTTTCAATTGTTTCAATTTTTATGCTTGGGCTACCTGCAGAACGTGCGATATTGACACTATTTTTACTAATATTTTCTGCGTTTCTCACAAGCATTTCATTTGTACGACGGTCCAGCTCACTCATTGAATCTGAAATAAGTTTTTGGCGTTTTAACGTTACAGCATGAATGAGTCCTTGCTTAAAAATCGGTATTGTTGTAACGAACGCAGAGTTAATTTTAGCAATTAAATGATTATTCCCTTGTTGCATCAATCGAATTTGTGGAGCAGACTGGAATGAAACTTGCTGTGCCATTTCTAGATCATAACGACGTTGCTCAAGTAACTCCACAGCACGGAGCAATGTTTCATATTCCATTGCTGCTAATTGATCACCAGTTTGAGCTTTTTGTTCAAGCCCTGGCAATGACGCACGTACTTCGTCAGTTCTTACTTCAATCGCGGCAACAAACTTACTCAACGTTTGGAAGTAGTCTAAATTTTGATCATAAAGATTTTCGAGATCAACCGTATTTCGTTTCATCTCAACTTCATATTTTTGAATTTCACGATAGATCACATCAACTTCCTTATTCATGCTGTCATATTTGGATAGAAACTTTTCTAATTGTTCCTTTCCTTTTGTAAATAGCCTTGTTAGGAAGCCTCCCTTTTTGTCCTCCGCAAAATCTTGAGGATCAAATTTATCCATAATTCGATTTAAGTTATTTAATAATACACTTGATTCCTCAAGCTTACTCGTTTTCATTGTTGCAAGCATTTTATCTGAAAAAGTAGAAATGCCATTCGCTGTTTCTTTTCCAAGCTCTAGCATTGCAATTTGATCTTTTACATCAATTTTTTGTGCTAAGGCATGAACCTCAGGATCTTGCTTTAATGCCAACTGATTTTGAGCAATTTGAGATAACTCTTGCTCAGAAACAAGTACTGGTTTTTGCTCTTGCTCCACTTTTGCTAATGGATTAGGCTGTAATAATGGATTTTCTGATGCGAATGGATCTTTCGATTTTAATAGGTCATTGTTGAATTCAGACATATTGATTTACCCCCTGCGATTTATCTTCTACTATTTACGATTCCAGTACAAAAAAGTTTCATTTATTCAAGCATTGCAAAAAATGAGTTTGTCAATCTATATGAACCCTCCGAATGCTCAAGCTGAAGTCTAAAACTTGTTGGGTTAGAAATATCGACAAAAACCTGCAATTGCTCACGATTATTCAAGATTGAGACTAATTCATCACTCTTAGGTACCTGTTGCTTAAGCTTGTCAAAAAACAGTTCCTTCTCTTCCTTTGATGCGGGACGTTCATTTGATTTTTGTTTTAAAATAGCATCAATTTGTGCTTGCGATAACATAGTTTCAACCCCTTTTATAAATTATAGCTTGTTTTACGAGGAAATTCGACAGAATCCATTAAAAACTTGACATTGTTTTCTATGTTTGACATGCACACACTAAAAAGTAGCTATACTCTGTAAGATTAAGTACAAGTAATTGTACATGAAGTCTTAAAAGTTGCTTAGTTGGAATTAAACTGAATAATTCGATATGAAATAGGGTCATTTTATCAATAACGATAAATTGATCCTTTATGATTTGACAACTTATTCTTCATGAATGATTTTTGTAGTCTCACTATACTATTGTGTTCAGACTTAGAAATAAACTTAAAAGTAATGTTTCTCGCTGGACATACGTCACTTCTTTTCATAATTAATATTAGTGTGTAAAGAATGGAAATCCATAATGGGGGAAATACTGTAGTTCTCTTTTGCAAATAACAAGTCAAAATTAAACAAAATCAATACGGAGGTAAAAAAATGAATGTCCTTGATTGTATCATTATAGGTGGAGGTCCTTCTGGGTTAAGTGCTAGCTTAACTTTAGGAAGGGCTAGGAGAAATATTGCATTAATTGATGATGGGACAAATAGGAATAGAGTGACACAAGCGTCACATGGATTTATTACACGAGATGGGATAAAACCACAAGCGTTTAAAGAAATAGCGTTAAACGAATTGGAGAATTACCCGTCCGTATCATATCTTAATGCAACAGTTACTGAAATTATGAAGGATATAGGTAATGAGCGATTTACTGTCAAAACATCTACTAGTCAGGAAATTGTTTCAGAAAAAATAATACTTGCCACCGGTGTTCAAGAAATATTTACTTTACCAAGTATAAGAAAGTTTTATGGGAAAAGTCTATTTAGTTGTCCGTATTGTGATGGCTGGGAGCAAAAGGATAAGCCATTAGTGGTTATGGCAGAAAAAGAAGAGCATGTACTGCATTTGACTAAGTTAATTTATAATTGGTCGCAGGATTTGGTTGTCTTAACGAATGGAGTTCACTTATCTAAAGAAGGTAAAATGGAGTTACAAAAACACAATATCAAAATTATATCAGAAAAGATAAAAGACTTCATAGGTAAAGACGGGTACTTACAAAAAATAGAGTTTGAAACAGGAGCAACCATTATAAGGTCGGGTGGATTTGTTGCCCCATCTTATTATCGCCCCAATCAGTTTGCTGAGAAGCTTGGCTGTGAAATTGATGAAGATGGAAAAGTAATAACAGATGGTGTTGGTAGAACAACTCAAAAAAACGTATATATTGCAGGGGAAACCGAAAGATCTAAACCCTCATCTTTAATGATTTCAGCTGCTAAAGGTAATAAAGCTGCGGTTTCAGTAAATACTGATTTAACGATGGAACGCTTTTAATTACGTCATAACACCTTCTGCTTCACCTAAATAGGAACTACACATCAGCGCCAATGTGTTGCCACATATACTTCAAACATTGTGTTAGAGTTAGTATAAGAATTTACGAAGAACGGATTTTGATTTTAGAATTCGTTTTTTCTTGTTGTTTAAAAGGATTGAAGGTTTTTTGTTAAAGTTATTGAACTAACAGCACAGCTTAGTTTATAGACTTATTCTACAATCGGGCGCTATTTTTGAGGAAAACTTAGATAATCAAACGACTTTATAGTTATTTTTTTAGTGTAGTGAAGAATCTTACATCAAAAATTAAACAACTATATTTTTAACCTCGTCCTAAATTTAGAGCGAGGTTATGCTTGTTTGAGCTTTTAAAAAAACTTTATTGTCATTTTACAGCAGGTTCGTTCAATAAGAAAATAAATAAGGCTGTACCGAAAAATCGATTAGCATCGACTTTTCGGACAGCCCCTTTTGAATTACAATAAAATGTTTAGCATCTTATCGCAACTTAACTATTTCAATTTGTTGAACGCTTGACTTTTAATAGCTGCTTCTATCATTTATGTTGTCACTTTTAAGACCGTTTTAATTTTTTGGATCACGCCGCCTGTGCTATAAGTTAAAACACTACGCTTATAGAAGGATAGGCTAAATAAATAAGCGACAATAATCGTTGCTACTAAAATACCTAATGATAAAAGTGGTACCATCCCCCCTATATCAGTAGCCCCAATGCGCATCGGCATAACCATGCCAGATGTAAATGGAATATAGGAGAATATCTTAATAATAAGCGTATCTGGATTGCCGATACCAGATAGCATTACATAGAAGCCGATTAATGTAATCATCATTGCAGGCATTAATACCTGGCCCGCTTCCTCAACTTTGGAAACTAATGAACCGAATAGAGCCCCTACAATTAAATAGAGGACGATTGTCAAGAGTAGGAAAAGTATTGCATAAATAACGTATCCCAGAGACAATTCCTTTACAATGCTTGTAGCAGCATCCCAAATAACTCCATTCTTCACAAATTTAGCATACACAAGGAAAACCACTGCAATAATTCCCATTTGTGTTAAAGCTAATAACAATACACCAGCAATTTTTGCCTTAAAATGGGTAGCTGGTTTGACACTCACTAAAAGCATTTCCATTGCACGTGAGCCTTTTTCGGAGGCAATCTCTGTTGTAATCATAGATAAGAATGTGGAAATAAAGAAGTAGATTAATATACCAACTGCATAGGACACCCATAGTCCTGATTGCTTTTCCTCTTCGCTTTTACCACCAGAAGATTCTTCATTTAAATTTTTATTGGAGATAATTGTTTTAGCACTCATAATTTGCGCTGCCTGCTCAGATGTTAATGATAATTTTTGAACAGCATAATGCTGACCCGCATATTGCAGTAATGAAGAGATAGTAGTTTGATCATTTAGTTTTAACGGTGTGTACGTAGCTATTTCAGCATGCAATTGACCATTCTGATCTGTTATTTTAACGATTGCATCAAGCTTCTCGTCCTTGACCTTTTTCTCTAGCTTTGATAGATTGTTTTCATTCTGTAAAAATTTCATATCATCATTGGAAACGAACAGCCCACTTAAGTCGGCAGTTGTTTCATTTACAATGGCTATTTGCTTTGCCTGATCATTACCTGTAAATAACTCCTTTATATCCGACCAAAAAATGGCAACGGACATCGCGAGTATATAAAGACATGTCATTAATACAAAAGACTTTGATTTTAATTTTGATCTATATAGCTGTTTCATTAATAAATTAAACTTCGACAATGCTGCCACCAACCTTATCCTTAAAGATCTCATCTAATGATAAGTAATCTAAACTAAATTTCTCAATATATTCGCCATTGGAAAGCTGTTGGAAAATGCTTTGTGCAAAGCTCTCGTCCTTCAAAGTTAGCACTGTTTGCTCTTTCTCAACGCGTACATCTTTCACACCCTCAAGTGTCAGCAATTGAGTGGTTGACCAATCTGTACGTACAGCCAATTTGGTTTTCCCGTATTGTTTCTTCAAATCCAGCAAACTACCTGAAAACAGAGAGACACCACGTTTCAATAAACAAAGGTGATCACACAACTCCTCAACATTATCCATTTGGTGACTAGAGAACAAAATCGTTGTGCCCTGTTCTTTTAAAAGTAATATGGCATCCTTCAGTAAATCTTTATTGACAGGGTCAAGCCCACTGAATGGTTCATCTAATATTAAGAACTGTGGCTTATGAATAAAGCTCGCAATTAGCTGTACTTTTTGCTGATTCCCCTTCGATAGTGTTTCTGCTTTATCTTTCCGCTTTTCCTCAAGCTCAAATCGGCTTATCCAAAAATCAATATCTCTCTTTAACTCCGCCTTTTTCATTCCACGAAGCTCACCAAAAAAGTATAATTGATCCTCAACCTTCATCGTTGGGAATATACCCCGTTCCTCAGGTAAATAACCGAGAACATCACGGTTAATAGCATTCACTGGTTTACCATCCCATGTAATCGTCCCCTCTGTTGTTTCTTGCAAATCCAAAATCATACGGAAGGTCGTTGTTTTACCAGCACCATTTTGCCCAATTAACCCAAAAATCTCCCCTTTTTCTATGTTGAAATTAAGATTATCTACTGCTGTAAAATCCTTATACTTCTTTGTGACATGCTGTAATTGTAATGTCATTCTTTTTCCTCCCTATTAGTCTATGTAATACTTATAAGCAATCTGTCTACCTCTAATCCTCATAAATATGAGTAAGCCATTTTAATTTCTTTTTATGTTTATGATTTCTATAAATCTCAATCGTTAATAAGGAAATTAAGAAGACATTAAATCAATTTCGTCTTGGCGTAATTGCGTCCGGATTTTGAATTGTGCCCGCACAATTCATTCCTTTGAAAATCCGTGACATCCGCCAGAGGCTTTATCTTCATTCAGTAGGTGTTTGATTACCCACTGAAAAGGAACCAAAACCGCATTATCTCACCACCTGTAGAGGTGAGAGCCTTCTGCTGAATGAAGATAAACAAATCCATGGGAATGCTTGGTTAACTTGATGTGTAAGCATAATTAGTGCAATGTTCAATAACACTGCAAATGCATTAATCAGACAAGCCAAGATAAACAATGTATTAATACGGGACAAATATTTTTTTTTCTGATTTCCCGGAAAATATTTCGAAAGGCTCCTCCTCTTTCCTTTTTCTGAAGTACGCCCATACCCCAAATGAATTTACATGTTCAATATTTATCGTATCTAAAAAATCGAAATAATCTTTTTTCCTTTTAATACCATTTCATTGCGATAAATATATTGGTCAGATATGCCATTTTCAAATAGAAAAACGAATGGCCAAAACTTTTTTAAATGCCAACCTTGTTCTGCCATATTATTAATCCATTGTTCTTCTCGTTCATAATCAATAAAAAACGAAATTTAAACTTTTTCATAAAGTTACCCCCTTCCTAATCTGAAAATACATCCAGTTCCTTCTTCAAATTTTTACGCACTCGCATAAGCTTAAGGATTGATCCCACTAATAACATAACGATAAGAATATTAGTACTATTCAATAGCAACTTCAGCATATCTGTATGCTGCCCTCCGGAAATACTAATAAGTCCTATTATTCCAAAAAACAAATTCAGTAGGAGAATTAATGATAGCAACGTAATTTTTTTGGACAAATTACTGATTTTAGTTTTTTTATCAGAGTAAAGTTCAAAGGGCCCTTCATGAGCAGGCTTTCTAAAGAAAACAAAGTTTCCAGAACGGTCTACTTGTTCTATCCCAGAGGATTTGAGAAAATCTAGGTACTCATCCTCATAGGTAGAACCAAATCGCTCCAATTCATCATGGCGATAAATATAGCTACCTGGTTCATCTTGCTCAAATGTAAAACGAATCCAAGTAAATTTTTTTAAATGCCAGCCTTGACTAGCCATCTCATTAACTCTTTTCTCAATATCATACGGATTCATCACTAACCAATATTTATGCAAAGTTCCCATCCTCTTTCGTTATACGGATACCATTATCAAAAAGTTCCCTTAATCTTAAAATTTCATAGTGCACAACTTCTTTTCCACTCTCAGTGATTACATATTCCTTTTTTCTCCCATCATCTTCTAGCGCTTCTATCCAGCCCCGTTCCAGCAAGGTTTTTATCGCACCATAAATTGTTCCTGCTCCAAGCCGAACACGACCATTACTCATTTCCTCTACCAATTGCATAATCCCATAACCATGCCTCGCATCAAATAAAGCTAATAAAATATAATAAACGCCTTCCGTTAACGGCGGATGCTCTTGTGTCATACAAATCCCCCTCTATATCGCACAACAATATATCGACATACGATATAATAAAGAATATATCAGCAGACGATATAGTTGTCAATGTTATTCATGTAGATTTCGATTCTATCTGAGCAGTTCTCTTCGGCATCCGAGCGCTTTCTAGTCCTACCTGAGCAGTTAGCTTCGCCACCCGAGCGCTTTCTCGTCCTACCTGAGCGATTCTCTTCGCCACCCGAGCGCTTTCTCGTCCTACCTGAGCAGTTAGCTTCGCCACCCGAGCTCTTTCTTGTCCTATCTGAGCAGTTCTCTTCGCCACCCGAGCACTTTTTAATTCTAATTTTATTGCATACGAAAGCACTCTATGCTAGCATGTAAGTAATCACTTGCATGAAAGGAAGTAATTTTTTGTCAACGAAAGGGACCGCTGATCGAATTATTGAAGCTGCATTACATCTTGTCAGTGAAAAAGGTTATACCGCAGCAACAACGAAGGCTATAGCTGAATTAGCTGGGGTTAATGAAGTAACCATTTTTCGCCATTTTGGTAGCAAGCAGGGCATTTTAAAAGCCATTATTGAAAAATTTTCTTACTATCCTCTAATGCAGAAAGAGCTCACTACAAATGTGACATGGGATTTGGAAAATGATTTATTGAATTTCTCCCTAAAGCACTTTAATTTTTTAATGTCCATCAAAGACTTTGTCATGATTGGCTTTAAAGAGGGTCTACAATTTCCAGAAATTAACGAAGAAATTGCAAGTATCCCGCTTCTTATTAAAAATGAACTTGTTCATTATTTGAAGGAGATGCATCAAAGAGGGAAAATAAAAGAAATCAACTTTGAGGCAGCTGCATTATCTCTAATCGCTATGAATTTTGGACACTTTATGTCACGTGCACGCTTGGGGGCTATTGTTTCAGAGATGCCTACGGAGGAATTACTCCAGACAAGTATTGCGATTTTTTCTAGGGGACTCGTTTCCTAGAAAAAATTTTTCCTACTAATGCAAGTAAGTACTTACTTATAAAGGAGGCCTATAGATGAAAGGTTTACGAGCTTTATTTCGTATTAAAGAAACATATATTGGTATAGTTGCTACCATTGCTTTTCAACTTATCTTTTTTTCAGTTTGGATGACTGCCTATGACGGTGTAAATGAGAGAGCTGAAAATTTAAAAATTGGCGTTATTAGTGAGGATCGTGAGATGGGTCAAGAGGTAGCAAATGGACTGAAAACATCACTACCATTTGTCATCGAAGAATTCACTTCAATAAAGCGGGGTGAAGAAGAGTTGAATAAACGTCATATTCAAATGTTGTTGCATATACCAAAAAATTTTACTGCACAAATCCAAGCGGGAAATGAAGGTAAAATTACTTATTCGATTAATCAAGCTAGTGCAAGTATGGTTAAAAGTATGATGGAGAGTACCGCCAAACAACTAACAGAGGAAATCAATCACAATATTTTTCCACTAAAGCAAGAAAAGTCGATTGAAATGTTTTCCCAAAAGTTCGCCCAGCTTCCATTAGAACAAAATATGGCACTACAAATTACAGATTCGGTTGAAGCTACAATTTTGCAGATAAAAGATCGCTCAATTGATTCCACAATCATTAAAACAAATAATGCAGAAGGATTTGCGGCAAACTTTGTACCACTAATGGTCATCATCTCATCATTTGTTGGTGCGATGGTAATGATTATGCAGCATCAACAGGCAGCACAACTAGTGCAAACTTTCGTTTCAAAATGGCAATTGTTCCTAGCAAGGCAAATTATAAATATTGGAGTAGCTTTTGTCTTACCTCTATTAACGATTGCGTTAATGCACCTCTTTAATATTTCAAGTGAGGTAAGCTTCCTGACTATCTATCTCTTTCAAGCATTTATGTTCTGGGCATTCCTATGTCTCGCACAAGTTTTTGTCATGATTTTCGGCAATTTAGGTATGGTTTTTAATATTTGTGCCCTTTCCCTACAGCTTGTAACATCAGGTGTACTTGTACCAAAAACCATGCTTTCTGATTTTTATAACAAGCTGGCTTCCATTCTTCCAGCCACTTATGGAGCAGATGGCTATTACACGATTATTTTTGGCGGAAGTGCTGAAAACCTTCAGCAGAACAGTAGTGCATTAGGAATCATTATTGCTGTCACATTGATTATTTCCTCTATAGCCGTTGCTCTACAGAAAACAAAAAATAAAGAAATAACACCTACTACTGTTCAATGAAAAAATGGTAAATCTGCTTTAAAGCCTTCTTGGATTTTTGCCATTATGTCAATTCTAACTAGTTGTCAATAATCTCTTCCAATGATGCTTCTTAAATTTCACAGAGGGCCTCTAGTGCTATATCTTTAATTTTGCTCTCAATCAATATTGAAATAAGGCATCTTTAAAAATAGATAGTTTAACATTCATAGCTCACAAACTTCAACAACTCCCTTCTATAATAATTGGCCGTATTATAGAAGGGCAATTTCTCAAAAAACTCTTAAACTAAAAACGCCTATTGTCTAACGAGGTTGACAGTTAATGGCCAAATCGCAAAATTGCTGCTAATTGTTTATTTAATGTGTTTACACTATCTGCAAAATCTTGACGATACCATTGAATAATTAGACCAATAATTGCATTCGCCTGGTATGCACTATAATAATCAATAGCTATTTCATCATGTAACTTATGCTGAGCTGTAATATCTCTCTTGAGAAGTGAATAAATTCCATCAAATAGCATGTAATAATAGGTTAGCGGAACATTTTTTGAAAAAACGATGCGGTAAAACATTTTAAAGCGCTCAATATGATGAAAAATTCGTATGGTATTTGGATCTAATTGATTCTTGTCTAATGTCGTTACTGCACGGTATGGCTCCTCATAGGAATTATATAAATCCTCCATTATTTCCTGAAAGTACTCCTCAAATAACCCTTCCTTCTGCTCATAGTGCAAATAGAAGGTTCCTCTATTTATGTTTGCAACTCGGCAAATTTCAGCAATTGAAATGTTTTCGAGTGGCTTTTCACTTAATAAAGTCATTAATGCATTGTGCAATGCTTGCTTTGTTTTGACAACTCTTAAATCATTTGCTTTCAAATTTTCTCCCCCATATTCAACAGATTTGTTATATGTGTTCATTACTAAACAGTTCTTTATATTTTGCTTATTGAAATCGCTTACAAATATATTATATTATTTTAATGAACACATGTTCAATATCTAGCTTCATATATTGGAGAAATGTTCATGTAGATAGGGACATTTTCTAAAAAAATATACAGGAGGTCCTTAAGATGAGATTGGAAGGTAAAGTAGCTATCGTAACAGGTGCCGCATCAGGAATGGGAAAAGCAATTGCAGAAGGTTATGCAAAAGAGGGCGCAAAAGTTGTAGTTTCTGACTTAAATTTAGAAGGTGCAAAAGCTGTTGTTGAAGGTATAGAGGCAGCTGGTGGCTCAGCTATTGCTGTTCAAACAAATGTCGCTTCAACAGAAGATTTACAACGCTTGTTTGATGAAACAAAAAAAGCTTATGGACAATTAGATATTTTAGTAAATAATGCTGGTATTATGGATGGAATGGAGCCAGTTGGTGAAGTTTCTGATGAGCGTTGGGACAAAGTATTCGCGGTAAATACAACTGCTGTGATGCGTTCAATGCGTATGGCAACAGAGATTTTCCTTGCTCAAGGACATGGTGTATTTGTGAATAATATTTCTGCTGGTGGTCTCTACGGCGCTCGTGCTGGGGCTGCTTACACTGCTTCTAAGCATGCTGTTGTTGGGCTGACAAAAAACACAGCCTTTATGTATGCAGATAAAAATATTCGCTGTAATGGTATCGCACCAGGTGCAGTTATAACAAACATTGCTTCTACCATGACAAACGTGAGCCAAACAGGTGCAGCACGTCAAGGGCTTGGTTTGGCCATTAATCCCCGTGCTGGACAACCTGAGGAGATTGCACAGCTTGCTATTTTCCTTGGTTCAGATGAAGCAAGCTTTGTTAACGGACAAGTTATTGCTGTTGACGGTGGCTGGACTGCTTATTAAAAAATATAAGACACAACTCGATCTGAATTAGGTTGAGTTGTGTCTTTTTTGTATGAGGAAGAGAAGATTGTGTTCATCCATCTATCGTAAAGCTACGAATTTTTACAGTCAAATGCTCTTGTAGTATAACTGACTGCATTATATGTGACATTAAACTTAAAGTAAAAACAATATTTAATACTACTGACCTGTAACATTACTTATTACAAAATCGACTAAATGAAAAAAGGAGTATGGTCATGAAAAAATTATATGTTGTTTTATTCTTTATTATAATAATTTATGGATGTGATGTTCCTAATCAATCACAGGATATCAATATGGACCCCGATATATTTCCTTACCCTCAGTTGCTAGAAGATATAAATGACAAGCAAGGTGAAATAGAGAATAAAGAGCGATTTGAAAAGTTTTATAATAATGTTCAGCAAAATAAAACAGATCGTATAAGATTAGTTAGATATACACATGAAGGTAATCTGGTGTTTTATTACCTTGAATATCAAAACGAAATAATCGATTTAACAATTGATACTCGAAGTAATATTTATGAGCAAAAAAGTCTTATTCAAACAAATTGTAACTCACTTAAAAAAGTACAAACGACCATTAGTGAAAAATACTCGCTTGAAGGCTGCGATCAACCTATCGACAACAACCTTTTAATTATTGAGAAATAGTAGCTAGTCTTTTATTAGAAACTATTCTCTAAAAGGATCTCAATTTTTAATGAAGCTATGGACCATAATACTATGACTAGATTTAATGAACATTTGTAATATAAGAAAAAGACACACGCTAGGATCAAAAATCCTGTATGTGTCTTACTCCATATTAGTTAATACATACTTTTACCTTTTCTTGAAGGGAATATAGAGCCTATGAAGGCACCTAGTAGAGCAGGCAACATCCATCCTAAGCCAATATCATAAAAAGGTAGAAAATCTGAATATAGCTGTTCAACTGCTTCAAATAGACCAAATTTTACTGCTGGTATACTTGTAGCTAATGCTCGATAGCCATCGATTAGACTTATGAAAAAAGTGAAGAATATGGCTGTTAAGTAAACAGCCTGCTTATTTTTAAATAATGAAGAGCCTAGTGCTAGTAAAATTAGCACAATTGCAAGTGGATATAAGAACATAAGCACTGGGATTGCATATTGAATAATATTCGTTAAGCCAAAGTTAGCGATGGTAAATGATACTAGACACAGTATGAACACAAACCATTTATAACTAATGTTCGGGAATACTTCGTGGAAAAACTCACTACAGGATGTAATTAAGCCGATACTCGTCTTTAAGCAAGCAAGGACAATAATGATTGCCAATAAAATAGCCCCAAATGAGCCGAAATAGTGATCGGCAATTGCTGCAAAAATTAAACCACCATTCTCGTATGGACCAACCGCTTCCATACTAGATGCCCCCATATATGTGATCAGTCCGTATATGAGCATCATTAATGCCATTGCAAAGATTCCTGATGTCCATGTGGCCTTCGCAATCTCCTTTCGATCCGTGATTCCTGCACTTTTAATGGCATTAATAACAACAATCCCAAAGGCTAATGATGCTAAGGCATCCATTGTGTTGTAGCCTTCTTTAAAACCTGTCATAAATGCAGTATCTATATAGTCATCCATTGGCTGCTGAAAATGCCCCATCGGCCTTACAATACTGGTAATAATTAAAATAAATAACACTATTAAAAAAGCTGGTGTTAAATATTTACCGATATAATCCATAATTTTCGCTGGATTTAATGAGAAGTAATACACGATGGCAAAAAATACAAAGCTAAATAATACAAGTAGCAGTGTTGTATGCTGTGCTTGAATATATGGTTCAAAGCCAACGACAAATGGTACTGTGGCTGTTCGTGGTATTGCAAAAAATGGACCAATTGTTAAATACAGTGCTAATGAAAAAATCACCCCAAATAAAGGATGGACACGACTCGCTAAATCACGTAATCCATTACTACCTGATAAACCAATTGCTAGTATACCTAAAAAAGGTAAACCGATTGCTGTTACTAAAAAGCCTATTAATCCAAACCAAAAGTTAGTGCCCGCTAATTGCCCAAGCTGGATTGGAAAAATAAGATTCCCCGCTCCAAAATACAGTCCGAAAAGCATTGTACCGATGACTGCATAGGTTGAGAAAGGTATTTTCTGTTGCATTTTTGATGTACTCCTTCGATGTAATTGACGATAGCAAATTATTTTAACCAAATGATTTTTCACTACAATTCAATCATAGTATCAGGCATTTATTATAAAAACAATAGTTTTTTCGTTTATCCTTATTCATCCCGCATAAAGCACTTACATCAAGGAAAAAAACTCAGTGAAAAATTCATTCGGAATGCTCCTTGTTTCTTAGTCCAAAAGAAAAGAGCTGTCATTAGACAGCTCTTAGTTTGCTACAGACCACTCTACATGATCTAAAAATTTATAAACATCCTCATACACTTTATCACGCTCTTTATCTAACGTAATAATATGACCAGAATTTTCATACCAGATAATCTCTTTATCATCTGTTTTTACTGTATTTAGAATAAAAGGTGCACTCTCTTGATACAAATCATCATCTAAAGAACCTTGCATGACTAATGTTGGTGCCTGAATTGTCGATAGTTCTTCTCGCGTTTCAGTAGTTAAACGTGTCACACCATCTAATGAATCTTTAGGTGTAATACGCAGTTCATGTAATTCTGAAATAATTTGATCCTTTGATTTATTTTCAAAGTGTTTATATAAACGAGCATAATGGTATAAACGAGTAAATAAGCCTTTAGAGTTATCGCGTGTAATTGGTGCACACATGGCAACACATGCTTTTACAGGAAACTTCTCGGCTACTTTTAACGAGAAGACGCCGCCAAGTGAAATTCCTACTACTGCAATTTCTTCATAGCCTTTATTTTGTAGGAAGTTATAACCTTCCACAACATCGTTCCACCAGTCCTCTGGTTTTGTTTCTAATAATGCTTCTGGCTCTACACCATGCCCACTATATATTGGTGCATGAACGGTATAACCACGTTTGGATAAAAATTCTCCTAGCTTTTTTACATCTTTTGTGCTACCTGTAAATCCATGCAGTAATAGTACGGCTTTTTTGCCTCCCTCAATTGTTAGAGGTTGTGGCTTTATAAACTTCATTTTATAATATCCCCTTCACGGAAATTTGTAATTGTGTATTTTATGTGTCTATCTTAACACCCTTTATTCATAATGTACAATTTATAGTTTTTATCATATCAATGCATTTTACGCATTAACGATGTGAGGTTAAAACGTATTAAATAGCCTTTTCTTCATACTTTGAAAGTGCAAAATTTGGATTCGTTTATTTTCAGTACGAATTCTTTTTAAAAATTTTTATGTTACCTATACTTCCTACCCTTTTCTCGTTATAATGCAGTTAGTTCAAAAAATACGGGAATAGAGGTGTTGAGGAAATGGAGTGGCAGCAATTAGAATATTTTGTAACAGTTGCAAAGCTTGAGCATATGACACGTGCTGCGGAAGCATTAGCGATTTCCCAACCAGCATTAAGCCGTTCAATTTCAAAGCTTGAAGAAGAATTGGGTGTTCCTTTATTTGACCGTCAAGGACGTTCCATTATGCTCAACCGATATGGGGAATTGTTTTTATATCGTGTTCAACGAATGCGAAAGGAATATGAAAAAGCAGTTTTAGAATTACAGGAGCTCAATAACCCTGAGCTTGGTGATGTCTCACTCGGTTTTCTACATACTCTTGGAACTAGCATTGTACCAGATTTAATTCGTGCTTTTCGTCAACAGCACCCCCAAATCCGCTTTCACTTTACTCAAAATTACTCACACTCACAACTTAAGCAATTACTGGCTGGTGAACTAGATCTATGCTTACTGGCAGCAATTGACACAGAACCTCCTGTTTGCTGGAGGGAGTTATGGCGTGACGAGCTTTTTATCATGGTGCCCATTGATCATCCGTTTGCTCAACGTACAAGCATCAAAATGAAAGAACTGGAACAGGAAAATTTTGTTCTGATGAAAAAGGGATATGCATTACGTAGAACAGCAGATCGCTTGCTAAATGCCGCTGGGATTAAACCTAAAATTACGTACGAAGGCGATGAAGTATCAACAATTGCTGGTTTTGTGGGTGCCGGACTTGGTGTCTCACTACTACCAGATGACGAAGATTTAAATCCAAAAAAATTAGCTAAAATTCGTGTGGAAGATATGGTCTGTGAACGTATCATCGGGATGGCCTGGATTGAAAATCGTTATCTCCCACCTTCAGCAAGACAATTCCAACAGTTTGTTTTTGATTTTTATAAGAAAAGATAAAAATAAGCGGCAGGTTGCTAAGTCAACCCACCGCTTTTTATTACTTTCCTATAAATTTTACTCGATATGAATAAATATCTGAAAAATCACCGTCAACCTCCAAAAGACCTTGCTTTGCTAGAGCTTTCAAGCGATTTTCGATAAATTCTTCATTTAAATAATCATCTATTGCACAAATTGTCTCACCAATGATGCGGGCTGGCAGCAACCATTCTTCATTCTGGTGAACATGTACTCTTTTGGCGCACTCGATTATAATCGCATCTAATGCATCTTCCTCTACATGCACAATACTATCTTTCCATATACGTAGTGTACTTGGGTGGAGTTTCAGGTTCTCCCATTCCTTTGCAAGTCGCTGACATTCATTTATAGAAAAACGTTTTGCCTCTGGACGAAGCTTCATTAACATTTCTGCTGAAAGCTCTCCTGTATGACGTATCATCATGTTGGGCTGAATGCGTTTCAAACCTTCTGTGGCATCAATTCCATAGACCATACTACATTTGTTGATAAACTCACTCATAACATAACGTAAGCCAATCTCTTCATGTGTATTTTGACTATACCAAACCCAAACATCCACATCGCATGGTAATCTATCAATTTTTTTCATCCAATCTTGATGAAAATCCTCATACAATTCAAACTCTTCATGATCCCTAAAAACAAAGTCTTTAAGCCAATTTTTTCGTTCTTCTAGGTTATTCAGAGGACCAATCGAGAACACATCATTTATACAAATAACAGACTCTTCTAGTTGTAAATGGTTTTGTCGGATTGCATGTTTTATTGAACCTTGTGCGGATAAGCTAAAGGTGATATGTAAAATTGCCATGAACAATTCCCCCTTCTACTGTTTACTCAGTGCAATTTTTATGCCGATAAAGGTAAAGATAACACCTTGCACCATATTTAATCTTTTCGCAATTGCAGGCTTCCCAATTATCACTTTTCTTACTTTACCAGCAAAAATACTAAATAATGAAAATAGGAAAAGTGCTTGAATTAAAAAAATAATACCCAAAATAAGCATCTGTAAAGCCACATGACCATTAGATGGATTTACAAACTGTGGCAATAGTGCTAAGAAAAATAAGGAAACCTTTGGATTTAATATATTCATTAAAATTCCTTTTCTATATAACGCTACGTAGGCCTGGGCATTTTTTTGGTCCAATGTGAATGGATCGCCTTTCGCTCGAAAAGATTGCCACGCTAAATATAGTAAATATGCCGCACCCGCAAATTTCACAATAGAGAAAATAACAGTCGATTGATAAATAATGGCTGAAATACCAAGTACAGCAGCGCCAATATGCACAAGCAAACCTGTACATAAACCAAACGACGTAGCAATGCCTGCCTTTTTGTCTTGTGTAATGCTTTGTGCTAAAACAAATAAATTATCTGGTCCAGGCATTAATGTTAATATAATTGATGCTCCTAAAAAAGCTAATACTGTTGATAGCTCCAATAAAACTTCCCCTTCTCTCCATTACTTTCAACCATTCCCAAAATGGTTTTATTGTCATTATACTACAGGACATTGCTGTCACCTGATGTTAGTTTATGACTTTATCATGAATTTTGGAAGAAAAAAATTATATACTTAATAATGCTCGTTTTTGCAATACTTTTCTCCTTCAATATCTTATAATGAACATAAATATATTGAAACAAGGTGCATTGTTTTAAAGGAAGAGGTGTTTGTCGATGGCAGTAAGTGATATTGTGGAGCAATATGAAGATGAGCATGGAAATATCTATTATAAAATGAAAACATATGACATTGAAGTGCGTGCTACACAAACTACAGGCTTAGCACCTGTACTTACCTATTGGATGGGTGCTAAAGAAATTACGGACGATATTCGCAATTTACGCTTCAGTCCTCGAGCCCCCTCAAGCTATATACAAGATTATGAGGAATTTCAAGCATTGCTCTACACGAAGGAGCAGCGTGCCATCAACCAACTTTATGAACAAATGAGTATCAAACCCAGAAATATGTCTTCGGGGAAACAGATATTATGGAGCTTCTTTGTAATTGTTATAGCTATGCTTCCACTACTAATCGCCGTTTGGTGGTTCAAGTAATATAGCTATGGTAAATCCTCGTTTACTCACCATTCCTCTCTCGTTTATTCAAAATTTTCTATTAATTTTCCCATTCAGCTTGACAGCAACACGGAAGTAGTGCATTCTTTAGTCAATTACAAAAAAACTGAACTTCTTTATCAAACATATTAATATACTAACGCACGAAGACCAGTACTTAGCAACTACTTGATAAGAGAGCAATGTCCATAGGCTGAAAGGCATGCACAAGAAGACTAATGAACCTCCTTCGTGAATCGTCCTAGCAAAACTAGGCGCAGTCTCAAGCGTTATGAGTAAAGTGGAATGTCAATGATGTTCAATGTAGGTGGTACCACGGAAAGCAAGCCTTTTCGTCCTAGTTTCTAGGATGGAAGGCTTTTTATTGTGAAGGTGTGAGCATTCGCTGAGGTGACAGAAACTAGTAAAAGAATAATTTAGAGAAATGAAGAAGGAGGCAAAAGGCGTGGAAAGAAAAAGGATTGTCGTCAAAATTGGAAGTAGCTCCTTAACCAACGCAAAAGGTGAAATTGATAAAATACGTTTAATGGATCATGTTCAAGCAATTGCTGAGCTGAAAAAATACGGTCATGAGGTATTACTTGTATCTTCTGGAGCAGTCGCAGCAGGCTTTAAACAGCTTGGCTACCCTTCACGTCCAGTAACAGTAAAAGGAAAGCAAGCCGCTGCAGCAGTTGGGCAAAGTTTACTCATTCAAACCTACAATACTTTATTTGGGATTTATGATATTGTGCCTGCTCAAATTTTATTGACACGTACTGATTTTTCAAAAAAAGAACGTTATAAAAACGCTTGTGCCACATTTGAGGAATTACTTGAGCGCTCAATACTGCCTATTATTAACGAAAATGATACAGTCTCGGTCAGTGAATTAACCTTTGGTGATAACGACATGCTATCGGCACTTGTTAGTGGTCTGGTTCATGCTGATCAACTCATCATATTAACAGATATCAATGGGCTATATAATGCCAATCCCATTAAAAACCCTCAAGCCAAACGCATTGATCGCTTAACAGAGGTGTCTGATGAAATGTTAGGCTTTGCAGACGGATCAAGCTCTAAGGTTGGTACAGGTGGCATGGAATCCAAATTGCTTGCAGCGAGAGCAGCCTTAAATGCTGGTGTCAAAGTATTTATAGGAACTGGGCACGGCGCGAATAAGCTTGTAGATATTATGGAAGGTCGTGGAGATGGTACATATGTTGAACATGATGCACTCGCAGTTCTAACAAATAATAAACAGTGGATTGCACTCACAGAGGTATCTGGTAAAATTTTTATTGATAGTGGTGCAGAGCATGCGTTATTAGCAAATGGGAAAAGTTTACTGCCTGCCGGTGTCTTTTATGTAGAAGGTGATTTCGAGAAAGGCGATGTTGTAGAGGTTTATAGTGAAAAGGGATTGCTTGGTCGTGGTGAGGTTTTATACTCTTCCCTTGAGTTAGCACATGCGATGGGAAAACGAACAGCTGAGTTGGCAAACTACCCAATTGAGGTTATTCATCGAGATAAATGGCTAAAAATTCAAACAAATCAAGGAGGAATTTAGATGACAAGGGAAGTTCAACTAAAAGGAAAACTGGCAAAAGCCGCGAGTTATGTGTTAAATATTAAAACTACTTGTGAAAAAAACGATGCTCTTACAAAAATTGCAGATCAATTAATAGTGGATCAGGATACTATTATCGCTGAAAATGCAAAGGATTTAGCTTATGGTGAGGAGCAAGGAATGCCTGTTTCGACACTGGATCGTATTATGCTTAACAAGGAACGAATAGAAGCAATGGCAAACGCCATCCATCTACTTGTAAAATTAGAGGATCCAGTAGGTAATTTACTAGAAAAAATAGAAAAAGATAATGGGCTACTAATTGAAAAACGGTTGGTGCCAATTGGCGTTATCGGAATGATTTACGAAGCCCGTCCTAATGTAACTGTTGATGCGGCAACATTATCTTTGAAAACTGGTAATGCAGTCATTTTACGTGGAAGCTCTTCAGCTAATTTTTCCAATGTAGCAATAGTGGCAAGTATTCATCGTGCACTTGAAAAAACCTCAATTCCTGTTGATGCAGTACAATTAATTGAGGATACAAATCGAGAAACAGCAAAAGAATTGTTCCATCTAAAAGAATACTTAGATGTCTTGATTCCTCGCGGTGGAAAGGCACTCATTGATTTAGTAGTAAGAGAAGCCACTGTACCTGTCCTTGAAACAGGTGCTGGTAATTGTCATATTTATGTGGATCAAACAGCCGATTACATAAAAGCAGAAAAAATTTGTTTAAATGCAAAAACACAGCGGCCTTCTGTGTGTAATGCAGTAGAAAGTTTACTTATTCATCCAGATTGGTTTAAAGAGTATGGACCACAGCTTCTCAGCACTTTGCACCAGGCAGGTGTCACAATTATTGGCGATGAATTCGTTTGTCAAGCGCTCGATTTCGTTCTTCTAGCTACGGAAGAGGATTATGCAACTGAATATTTAGATTTAAAGGTAAGCGTAAAACTGGTGGAAAATGTGTATGAGGCAATTGAGCACATTAATAAATATGGTACGAATCACTCTGAAGCTATCATTACAGAGGATCAACTAGTGGCAGAAACGTTCTTAAACAGCGTAGACGCAGCAGCTGTCTATCATAATGCTTCTACTCGTTTCACAGACGGTTTTGAGTTCGGCTATGGCGCTGAAATCGGCATTAGTACACAAAAATTACACGCTCGAGGTCCTATGGGTTTACCAGCCCTTACCTCTACAAAATATTTCATTCACGGTAATGGGCAAATCCGCGAATAACAGTAGAAATAAAAAGTAAGCCAGCAGTTGATATACGCTGTTGGTTTTCTTTACTTTTCACGATTGGTTCCGCTAACTTTGTAGAACCTTTCCTCTTGGCTGAGCGGAGGCTTTTCTTGGCCGAGCGATTTTCTTGCTTACCTGAGCGGGAGCTTCTCTTGGCCGAGCGACTTTCTCGCTTACCCGAGCGAGGGCTTCCCTTAGCCGAGCGATTTTAGCTGATACCTGAGCGGAGGCTTCCCTTGGCCGAGCGACTTTCTCGCTTACCTGAGCGGGGGGCTTCCCTTAGCCGAGCGACTTTCTCGCTTACCTGAGCGGGGGCTTCTCTTAGCCGAGCGACTTTCTTGCTTATCTGAGCGGGGGCTTCTCTTGGCCGAGCAACTCTCTCGCTTACCTAAGCGGAGGCTTCTCTTGGCCGAGCTACTTTCTCGCTTACCTGAGCGGAGGCTTCCCTTGACCGAGCGACTTTCTCACTTACCTGAGCGAGGGCTTCTCTTGGACGAGCGATTCTCTCGCTTACCTGAGCGGAGGCTTCACTTGGCTGAGCGATTCACTCTTATACCTGAGCAATTTCTTCCCTTGGTCGAGCAGTTTTCACTGTTACCTGAGCAGGTTCTTCCCTTGACCAAGGGATTCGCTCAGACTGAACTTTAAAATGAAGAGAAACTAACCCTGCCCACCTTCATCAAAAGTTAACAACATCATTATAAAAATTTTAGAAAGAAGGTTTTGTATGAACATTTCTGCGATTATAAAATTAACTGTTTCAATGGCACTTTTTGGCTCTATCGGATTTTTCACTGTTCATACTGGCGTGCCTGCGACCGAGCTAGTATTTATCAGATGTATTTGCGCTACCCTCTTTCTGGGAGGACTATGGCTCATCACTGGTGGACATAAAACAGAGATATGGGATAAAAAAGAAATAGTGCGAACACTTATTTGTGGCGTCTTTATCGTCTTAAATTGGGTATTTTTGTTTAAGGCTTTTGAAGAAATGTCGATTTCCATAGCGATTTCTATCTATAATTTAGCACCGATTTTTGTCTTAATTTTTGGCGCGTTATTTTTAAAAGAAAAAATGACCATCCAGGCACTCCTTGCAACAATCACATGTTTTATAGGAAGTATGTTCATTATTGGCTTAAATAATTTTCTATCACTATCCGAATTTATGAAATCAGGCTTTATTTGGGCATTATTGTCTGCCATATTTTATGCGTTTACAATGCTAACAAGTAAAACGATTACAAAGCTTAGTTCCTATGCTTTAACCTATATTCAAACAGCAGTTGGAATTATTATCCTCCTACCATTTATAGATTTTTCACTGTTCGATGGGTTAACGACAACAAATTGGCTATATATTTTAGGGACTGGTTTTATTCACACGGGCTTTGTTTATTATTTATTCTTTGATAGCATTCGCAGTCTTTCTACAATTCTAGTTTCTGTATTAGTTTTTGTAGACCCAGTAGTGGCTATCTTGCTCGATATGTTATTGCTCGATTTTATGCCAAGCCTTCTGCAAACAATGGGCATATTATTAATTTTTGGGGGGATTTTTTATACCATCTACGTTCCAAAGAAAAAACGTGTGTCCCATACGTCAACTTAAACCTAGAGGAGGTTTCTTATGGGTAAGCTTTATACCATTGGTGAATTGTTAATTGATTTTACACCTACTGAACACGATAGTCTCCCTACTGAAGTTGAGCTTTTTACTAAAAATGCAGGTGGTGCTCCTGCCAATGTTGCAGCAGCTTGTGCAAAACTTGGGCAAGAGGCAGCCCTCCTCACACAAGTAGGCCAAGATGCCTTTGGAGATTTTCTTGTGGACACAGTAAGACGGGCAGGTGTCGATACAAATTATATTATGCAAACTAATGAGGGTGAAACAAGTCTAGCCTTTGTGTCACTGATGAAAGATGGAAACCGCGAATTTTTATTTTATCGGCGTCATGCAGCGGATTTACTTTATAGTAAAGAGCAGCTTCCTGCTAATCTATTAACAG
>Ga0213821_1000527_pt1 | contig 22872 bp, 24 predicted proteins | sample MC6MC0909MG_FD_179894 | JGI IMG/M metagenome (GOLD analysis project Ga0213821, IMG submission 179894) | Enriched soil aggregate microbial communities from Iowa State University, Ames, United States - MC6-MC0909-MG | ecosystem: Environmental > Terrestrial > Soil > Unclassified | place: USA: Iowa...
GGTTCCACCGCCCGTTCCGCGCCGACGACTGGCTGCTGTATTCGCTGGACAGCCCCAGCGCGCAGGATTCGCGCGGGCTGGCGCGCGGCCAGTTCTTCACCCGCAACGGCATCCTCGTTGCCAGCACCGCGCAGGAAGGATTGATCCGCGTGGTGGATGACAGTGCCGCGGCCGCCGCCGTACCGGCCAAGGAATAATTCGATATGCGTCAGATCTTCACCAGCCAGCGCGTGGAAACCGTGGAAGGCGTGGCCCAGCTGCTGCGCGATGCCGGCATCGAGGTGCGCATCACCAACGGCCGTTCGTACCACAGCAAGCGCGGCAGCCAGTTCAGTTACCTGGACACCAGCAAGGCCAGCACCCACCCGACCCTGTGGGTGGTGCATGCCAACGACCAGCCGCGCGCGCGCGAAATCCTGCGCGACGCCCGCCTGCTGGAAACCACCCGCCGCGACCATCCCACCGCCGAATTCGCCTTCCGCGACCAGGTCGACGACGTGGCCCCGCGCCGCAACTGGGCCTGGCGCATCCGCATCGGCCTGCTGCTGGTCATCGCCGCGGTCGCCATGGTGGTGATGATGCGCCACCGCAGCGCCCCGACGGCTGCGCCGGTGCCGACGCAACAGGCACAGCCCCAGGCCCCGGCAGCCGAACCGGCGCCTGCGCAGGAAGAAGAAGAGGTCCGGGTTCGGATCACACCTCCCACCCAACAACCGTGAGCCGACACGACGTATCCGGATCTCCCTGCGCCCGTATCTGACGTATCCGGATCTCCATGCGCACGTAAAAATCCGTAGTGCCGACTGTTAGTCGGCAACCGCGCGCCAGCGCGGCCCAAACGTCCGAAGACCGGCCGGCACCCTGCCGATCGCGTTTCCGGGGTTCAATCGATCCGAAGACGTCCGCAAGGCGGTCACATTCCCCGCTCCATCCCGTCATGATGTCACCACCCACCGGGACCGACGCCATGACCACGCTGCTGCTCGACACGCTGGACCGCGACCTGCCTGCCGCCGCTGGCGGCTGCCAGCAGTCGTACGGCCGGATCGTGCAGGCCTGCCAGAACACGGTGACCGCCATCGCGCTGGCGATCACGCGCGACGTGCAGGCCAGCGAGGACATCGCCCAGGAAGCCTTCATCAAGGCCTGGCAGCAGCTCAACCAGCTCCACAGCCCGGCCAGCTTCCTGCCCTGGCTGCGCCAGATCACCCGCAACCTTGCCCGCGACTGGCTGCGCGCCAACCGGGGCCGGCCGCTGTCGGGCGAGGCTGCCGAGATCGCGATCAGCATGGCGGCCGATCCCGGCCCGAGCGCGCCGGACTACCTGCAGCGGGTGGAAGAAGAACTGGCCGCCGAAGAGATCATCTCGGCGCTGCCCGAAGACAGCCGCGAGACCCTGCTGCTGTATTACCGCGAAGGCCAGCGTTCGCAGCAGGTGGCCGATCTGCTCGGGCTGAGCGATGCCGCGGTACGCAAGCGCCTGTCACGCGCGCGGGCCAGCGTGCGCGAGGAAATGCTGCGCCGGTTCGGCGAGTTCGCCCGCGGCAGTGCGCCGAGTGCCGCCTTCGCCACCACCGTGGTGTCGATGGTGATGGTGGCCGCGCCCGGCACCGCAAGTGCGGCGATCCTCTTCGGCACCAGCGTGGGTGTCGGTGGCGGCAAGCTCGGGCTGGGCGGCGCCAGCGTGTCCGGTGGCGCGGCGATGGGGTCGCTGGGCGCTGCGGCCAGCCAGACCCCCCTCGTCGGCCCGGGCATGGGCTGGAGCGTGGTGGTCGGCGCGATGGTGGGCGGTGTCCTCGGCAGCTACCTCGCCGGTCGCTACCTGCTCTGCTATACCGAAACGCCGGCCGAGCGCGCGGCGGTGATGCGCTTCGTGCACTACAGCACCCTCACCGCGATGGCGTGCTGCGTGACCGTGCTGCTGCTGACCCTGCTGCACGCCCCCCCGTACTGGGGACTGATCGCAATGGTGGTGGGCACCGGCCTGGTGAACTACCAGTTGATGGTGCCGCTGGAGCGGATCATGGCGCCGATGATCGCGCGCGATGCGGCGCGGAAGGGGCGCGCTGGACCGAGCTGGGTGTACCAGTCGACGTATGGACGGCCCGCATTGCTGGTGACCAACCTGGTGGTGATCGGGATGGTGCTGGCGATGGCGCGCACGCACGGGGTGCTTTGAGGGATGACGGAAAAGCGCCGGGCAGAGCCCGGCGCTACGTTGGTTGATCAGGCGTTTGCGTGGTTGCCGGGCAGAGCCCGGCACTACGTCAGCGCGGCATCGGCGGCTTGGCGCCACGCGGGCCACCGAACGGGCCCTTCGCCGCATCGAACTCGGCCTTGCTCAGCTGGCCGTCCTTGTTGGTGTCGGCGGCGGCGAACCAGGCGTCACGGTGCTGCTTCATGCCCAGCTCGCGGTCGGTCTTGTCCAGGTAACCGTCCTTGTTGACATCCATCTGGTCGAATCGGGCCGCCAGGCGCGGGTCGGCCTTGGCTTCGTCGCGGCTGATCCGGCCATCCTTGTTCGCGTCCAACTTCTCCAGGCGCTCATGCCCACCCGGGCCACGGCCGTGGCGCTTGCCGTGCCAGCGCGGCATCTCTTCGCGGGACAGCTTGCCGTCCTTGTTGGTGTCCAGGCTGTCGAACTTTTCCGCCAGGCGCGGTGCCTTGGCGGCTTCGGTACGGTCGACGAAGCCGTCGCCGTTGGCATCCAGCGTCGCGCGGGCTGGCTTGGCGGGCGTGGCCGGGGTCTCGGCGGCCACCGCCAGGCCGGCAGCGCCGGTGGTCATCAGCAGGGCCAGCAGCAGAAGGGGTTTGCGTTTGCGCATGGGTCACTCCGGGTGTATGGGGGGAATCCGCGTGCGGTGCCTTGGCACCCACGGGAGAGAAAACGCCCGGGCGTGGCCGGCGTTGACAGCGTGCCCGGCTGCGTTAATCCGGCAGACAGTCGCGGCGCCTGCGACGCCCCGGCGCTATGCTGTGGGCATGGCGATCCACACCGACCGCGACGACGAGCTGCGCCTGTTCCAGACCGGGGACCACCCCTGCGGCTACTGGCCGGAACGGGCTGCGCGCGACCTGGTGCTGGACCCGCACGACCAGCGCCTGGGCACGCTCTACCCGATGGCGCTGAGCTGGGGCTTCCGCCGTTCCGGCGACCTGGTCTATCGCCCGCACTGCGCCAACTGCCACGCCTGCGTGTCGGTGCGCGTGCCGGTGGCACGCTTCGCCCCGGACCGCAGCCAGCGACGCTGCCTGGCGCGCAACGACGACCTGGAAGTCCGCATCGTCGCCGCCGAACAGACCGACGAGCAGTTCGCCCTGTACCACCGCTACCTGACCCACCGCCACGCCCAGGGCGGCATGGACGAACACGGTCCGCACGAGTTCGACCAGTTCCTGATCGGGCAGTGGTCGCAGGGCCGCTTCCTGGAGATCCGCGGCCCGGCCGTGGACGGCCACCGTGGCCCGCTGCTGGCGGTGGCGGTCACCGACGTCACCCCCACCGGGCTGTCGGCGGTCTATACCTTCTTCGACCCCGACCACGCCCATCGCGGGCTGGGCACCTTCGCCATCCTGCAGCAGATCGCCTGGGCGCGGCGCGAGCAGCTGCCGCACCTGTACCTGGGCTACTGGATCCGCAACCACCGCAAGATGGACTACAAGCGCCGCTTCCGCCCGCTGGAGGCCTACGACGGCCGCCGCTGGCACGAGTTCGACGACGCCCGCGACGGCATTTGACCCGCCATTGCAACGCGCGCTTGTGCAGAATAGCGGGATGAAAGCCCATCCCCTGATCCTTGCCCTGGCCCTGCTCTGCGGCGCCTGCGCCCACTCCCCGACCCAGACCGCCGCCATGCCGGATGCCACCGCCGCACCGTTGCGGATCGCCACCTACAACACCTCTCTGTACAGCGACGAGACCGGCGGCCTGATCGCCGAACTCGAAGGCGACAGCGCCCACGCGCGCAAGATCGCCGCCGTGCTGCAGCAGGTGCGCCCGGACCTGGTGCTGCTCAACGAATTCGACTTCGATGACGCCCACCGCGCCGCCGACCTGTTCCAGCAGCGTTACCTGGACGTCGCCCAGCCCGGCGGCGGCGAACCGCTGCACTTCGCCTACCGCTACCTGGCCCCGGTCAACACCGGCGTGCAGAGCGGCCTGGACCTGGACAACAACGGCCAGATCGGCGGCGACGGCCGCAACCGTGGCAACGACGCCTGGGGCTACGGCCTGCACCCCGGCCAGTACGGCATGCTGGTGCTGTCGCGGTACCCGATCGATGAAGCCAAGGTGCGCAGCTTCCAGCTGTTGAAGTGGAGCACCCTGCCCGGCGCCCTGCGCCCGATCGACCCGCGAACGGGCACGTCCTTCTACAACGACCACGTATGGTCGCAGCTGCGGCTGTCGTCCAAGTCGCATTGGGACGTGCCGGTGCGCACCCCCAACGGCGTGGTCCACGCGCTGGTCTCGCACCCCACCCCGCCGGTGTTCGACGGCCCGGAAAAGCGCAACGCCGCGCGCAACCATGACGAACTGCGGCTGTGGCAGGAGTACCTGTCGGCCGACGACAAGCCCTGGCTGTGCGACGACCGCGGCCAGTGCGGCGGCCTCGCCCAGGACGCACGCTTCGTCATCCTCGGCGACCTCAACAACGATCCGGTGGACGGCGACGGTCGCCACGAAGCGATTGTCGAACTGATCGAAAACGCGCGCGTGCTGCGTTACCCGACCCCGCGCAGCGTGGGTGCCGAACAGACCAGCCTGGCCTATGCCGAAAAGGGCATCGTGCGGAAGGGTGCGCCGTTCCACGCCACCGGCGATTTCGGCCCGAAGTCCGGCACCATGCGCCTGGATTACGTGCTGCCGTCGGTGGGTTTCGAGTATGTCGGCAGCGGTGTGTTCTGGCCGGCCAATGAAAGCCCGGAGGCGAAGATTGCCGATGGCAGCGACCACCACCTGGTGTGGGTGGACGTGCGGTAAGAGCGTATCGACCAACGGTCGATACCTACCGCGGGGATGATTGCAATGCGTTACCGGGTGTTGGGAGGGTGAGGGCGGTCGTCTGGAGACCGACCCTACCGAACCAGCCGCGTCGAAGAACGTGCAACGCATGCCCTTCGTTCCGATCCGCACAATCCATCGGGGGCGGCCGGCGGGTAGCCCCCGGAGGGACGCTAGAAAACATGGATGTTTTCTAGCAGCCTACAAGGACGTACTTGCGGCGTGTCCCGGTGCGGGGCTGCCCGACGGCCGCCCCAGCACGTAACAACAAAGACGCCAACGCTTTACGCGCGCAACTCGATCGAAATCGCTTCCGCCGCCTCGCGCGCGGTCTTGCGTGCGTCGTCGATGGTCTCACCACGCGCAAGCGTCACACCCACCCGGCGGTGCCCATGCACGCTGGGCTTGCCGAACAGGCGGAGCGCCGTGTCCGGATGCGCCAGCGCCGCCTCGACGTTGCTGAAGACCGGTACGCCCTCGCCGTGCGCCAGCATCGCGCACGATGCCGACGGGCCGCTCTGGCGGATCAGCGGAACCGGCAGCCCAAGGATCGCCCGCGCATGCAGCGCGAACTCGCTCAGCTCCTGCGACGCCAGCGTCACCAGCCCGGTGTCGTGCGGTCGCGGCGAGACCTCGCTGAACCACACCTCGTCGCCCTTCACGAACAGCTCCACCCCGAACAGACCCCAGCCGCCCAGGTCATCGGTGATCGCCTGCGAAATCCGCTCGGCCCGCGCCAGCGCCGCCGGCGACATCGGCTGCGGCTGCCAGCTCTCGCGGTAATCCCCGTCCTTCTGCCAATGCCCGATCGGCGCACAGAACGACGTCCCGCCCGCATGCCGCACCGTCAACAGCGTGATCTCGTAATCGAAGTCGATGAACCCTTCCACGATGCAGCGGCCCGCACCCGCACGACCGCCAGTCTGCGCATACTCCCAGGCCGGCGCGATGTCCGCCTCGCTGCGCAGCGTGCTCTGCCCCTTGCCCGACGACGACATCACCGGCTTGACCACGCACGGCAGCCCGATCGCCGCCACCGCCGCCCGGTACTCCGCTTCCGTGTCCACGAAACGGTACGGCGACGTCGGCAGCCCCAGCGTTTCCGCCGCCAGGCGACGGATCCCCTCGCGGTCCATGGTCAGCCGCGCCGCCCGTGCTGTCGGCACGACCCGCTGCCCGGTTTCCTGCTCCAGCTGGACCAGCGTCTCGGTATGGATCGCCTCGATCTCCGGCACGATCAGGTGCGGCTTTTCCTCCGCGATCAACGCCCGCAGCGCCATCGCGTCCAGCATGTCGATGACGTGCGAACGGTGCGCCACCTGCATTGCCGGCGCGTTGGCATAGCGGTCCGCCGCGATCACCTCCACCCCCAGCCGCTGCAGTTCGATCGCCACCTCCTTGCCCAGTTCGCCCGAGCCCAGCAGCAGGACACGGGTAGCGGAGGGAGACAGCGGGGTGCCAAGGGTGATCATCGTGGAGTTCCGGACAACAGAGCGGGAGGGGAATTGTAGAGCCGCGCCGCATGACCCGCGTGCGCCTGTGCGATGAACGCGTCGCCACGCGCCCGTGAATGGCCGCGTCGTTCTGATGATCGCTTCAGGGGGGAGAAGATGCCGGGCAGCACTTGCAAACCTGATATCAAATTGATATCACTATTGGAAACCCACCCGCAAAGGATGCCCAACCATGAAAGAAAAGCCCGTCCCCTCCCTCTCCGGCATCCCCTTCCTGCTGGCCGTGCTGGCCCTGCTGGTGGTCGCCGCATGGCTGTTCTTCTCCGGCATCGAGCGCGGCAACGTCAACCTGCTGCTGGTCCTCGGCGGCGTGCTGCTTGGCCTGCTCGCCCTGTTCAGCCTGACCGGCCTGTATACCGTGCAGCCCAACCAGGCTGCCGTGCTGAGCCTGTTCGGCAAATACGTCGGCACCGTCAAGGACAACGGCCTGCGCTGGAACAACCCGTTCTTCAGCAAGAAGAAGGTCAGCCAGCGCGTGCGCAACTTCGAAAGCGGCAAGCTCAAGGTCAACGAACTGGATGGCAGCCCGATCGAAATCGCCGCGGTCATCGTCTGGCAGGTCGTCGACGCCTCCGAAGCCGTCTACAACGTGGACGACTACGAAAGCTTCGTGCACATCCAGTCCGAATCGGCCCTGCGCGCCATGGCCACCAGCTACCCCTACGACCAGCACGAAGATGGCCAGCTGTCGCTGCGCAGCCATGCCGCCGAGATTTCACAGCACCTCAAGGATGAACTGGCCGAACGCCTGGCCGACGCCGGCGTGCAGGTCATGGACGCCCGCATCAGCCACCTTGCCTACGCCCCCGAGATCGCCCAGGCCATGCTGCAGCGGCAGCAGGCGAACGCCGTGATCGCCGCGCGCACGCGCATCGTCGCCGGTGCCGTGGGCATGGTCGAAATGGCGCTGAACGAACTGCAGAAGAACAACGTGGTGCAGCTGGATGAAGAGCGCAAGGCGCAGATGGTGGGCAACCTGCTCACCGTGCTGTGCTCCGACCGCGGCACCCAGCCGATCGTCAACGCTGGTTCGTTGTACTAAGCATGAGCGACAAGAAAGCCTACCCGCTGCGCATCAATGCCGACGTACTGGCGGCGGCGCAACGCTGGGCCGACGACGAGCTGCGCAGCCTCAACGCGCAGATCGAATACGTGCTGCGCGACGCATTGCGCAAGGCTGGACGCCTTCCCAAACCCGCACCTGATCCGGAGAGCAAGGAATGAGCAAGCGCTGGAGCTATCTCACCGTGGAAGTGAAACCCTCGTGGACCGGCCTGAAGACGGAGGACCTGCAGGCCGAGCTCAACCGCCAGGGCCAACTCGGCTGGGAGCTGGTGAACGTGATGCAGGGCACCCCGATGGGCGTGGCATTGCTGTTCTTCAAGAAGGAGCTATGACATGGCGCACTGGAGGAGCCTCCTGATCGCAGTGGCGCTGTCGACCGCCACCTGGGCGGCCAGCGCGGCCAGCCCCGAGCAGACCGCCCACCAGCTGCTGGAGCGGCTGCAGGCCGGTGACATGACCGGTGCCGAAGCCATGTTCACCCCGGACATGGCCAAGGCCGCGCCGGCCGCGTCGCTGCAGGCGCTCTGGCAGTCGCTGGGAACCGTGCAGAAAAGCGGCAAGGCCCGGGTGGTCGAACAGCAGGGGATGCAGATCGTCGTGCAGCCGCTGCAGGTTGCTTCAGGCCCGGTCAATGCGGTCATCGCGGTGGATGCGCAGGGACGCGTGGCCGGGCTGTCGCTGCAGCCTCCCGCCGCGCCGGCCGCAGCACCGCCGGCCGACGCCCGCTACAGCGAACGCGAGCTGCAGATCGAGGCCGGCAAGGGTCCGTTGCCGGCAACCCTGACCGTGCCGAACGGCACCGGCCCGTTCCGCGCCGTCGTACTGGTGCATGGTTCGGGACCGCTCGACCGCAACGAGACCGTCGGCCCCAACCGGCCGTTCCTGGACGTGGCGCGTGGCCTGGCCGCGCAGGGCATCGCCGTGCTGCGCTATGAAAAGCGTACCCGCGCACGCCCGCAGGATTTCCGCGGCGACTTCACCATGGATGACGAAACCACCGACGACGCGGTGGCGGCCGTCGCCCTGCTGGCACGGACGCCGGGCATCGATCCCAAACACGTCTACGTCATGGGGCACAGCCAGGGCGGCATGCTGGCCCCGCGCATCGCCGCGCGTTCCGGCAAAGTCGCGGGGCTGGTGTTGTGGTCGGCACCGGCACGTTCGCTGCTGACCCTGCTGCCCGAGCAGAACCGCTATCTGTTCAACCTGGATGGCCAGATCAGCGCCGACGAGCAGGCGGCACTGGATCGCCTGGACGCGCAGATCGCCAGCGTGCGCGGCACCGCCGCGGTGGAGGCGAAGGACCTGCCGCTCGGCCAGCCCGCCAGCTACTGGCGCGCGTTCGACCCGATCGACCCGGTGGCCGATGCCAAGGCCCTGGCCCAGCCGATCCTGCTGCTGCAGGGCGGACGGGATTTCCAGGTGACCGATGCCGACTGGCAGCGCTGGCAGCGCGGCCTGCCGGAAGGCCCGAAGGCGCGCTTCCATCGCTACCCGGCATTGAACCACCTCGGCATCGCCGGCGAAGGCCCGGGCTCGCTGCAGGAGTACGGCGTTGCCGGCGCCGTCGCGACCGCATTGATCGACGATGTCGCTACCTGGATCAAGGCACAGCCATGAGCCGGCCGACCTCGACCCGCACCGGATTCGCGGTGGCGCCCGCGCCGATCTGGCGCGTGCTCTGGTTGTGGCTGCCGCTGTTGGGCGTAGCCGTGCTGCTGGTCGCCACGCACCTGCAGGAACAACGCACCCCGATGGACATGGCCATCACCGTGCCGTTCCTGCTGGCATTGGGCGGCGTGCTCAGCTGGGCGTTCTTCCGTCGCCGCATCGTGCTGGAAAACGGTGAACTGGTGGTGACCTCCACCTTCTATCGCCGCCGCACGGCGGTGTCGTCGCTGCAGCTGGACCAAGCGCGTATCGTCGACCTGGCCGAGCACGCCCAGTTCAAGCCGGGCGTGAAGATCAACGGGTTCGGCATGCCGGGGTTCCAGTCCGGCCACTACCGCCTGGGCAAGCGCAAGGCGTTCTGCCTGGTAACCGACGCCAGCCGCGTGCTGTACCTGCCGACGCGCGACGACCGGGTGCTGCTGCTCAGCCCCGAGCACCCGCGTGCCCTGCTGGATGCACTGAACGCGCAGGCCACGCGCTAAGCTGGGCACATGCGCCGTTACCCTGCCCTGCTGATCAACACCGCCGACATCGAACTATGGCCCGGCGGCCTGCTGCGCGCGCGCAGCAATGCCGACGCGCGTGCGTTGGCCAGGGCGCGCTGGGTGCTGCGGCGCAAGCGCGACGGCCAGTACCTGGCGGCCGCGACCGCGCACGGCCTGCTGCCGCTGGTCCCGCACCTGATGCGCGAACCGGGCGTCGAGGAAGCGCTGGATGCGCTCGACCAGGTACTGCACGGCACGCAGCGCGGCCATGCCACCGATGCGGTGCTGCCGCTGAGCGGTCTGGAGCAGCGCCTGCAGGCCTTGGGCATCGATGCCGCGCGCTATGAGGACGATACCGGGCTGGCCCTGGAAGCCGAACCAGCGCGTCTGGCCTTGGCCGGCTTCGATCGTTACCGTCGGCCACTGTGGCTGCAGCAGGGCGCAGCGTTCGGCTGGCAGCGCATGCAGCAGCACGCCGCCCGCGACGGCGTGGTGCTGGAGGCGATCTCCGGCTACCGCAGCCACGACTACCAGCTGGGCATCTTCGCGCGCAAACGTGCACGCGGGCTGGAGGTGGCCGACATCCTGCAGGTCAACGCCGCGCCGGGCTACAGCGAACACCACAGCGGGCGGGCGCTGGATATCAGCAGCCCGGGCGAGCCACCGGCCGAAGAGAGCTTCGAGGACACGGGGGCATTTGCCTGGCTGACGGCGCATGCGGCAACGCACGGGTTCCGGCTGAGCTACCCCCGCGACAACCCGCACGGCATCGTCTACGAACCCTGGCACTGGTACTGGCACGCGCCGTAGAGCCACGCCCTGCGTGGCTGCGAACCACCTGGATACCGCGCAGCCACGCAGGGCGTGGCTCTACGGGGGTGCGGGTTGCCGACGTTGCGGCCTGCGTCACCCCTGCGAACGGTTCGTCGCGGCCTTCGGCGTTTCGCTGAAATCGGCAATCCGCCACAGATACAGGCTGGCATAGGTCCGGTAAGGCCCCCACTTCTCGCCGCGAAGCGCAAGCTCTTTCGGGGTGGGCATTGCCTCGGCCTTGTCTACCCGTTGCGCCCCCTTGCGCACGCCCAGGTCGTCAATCGGCAGGATATCCGGGCGGCCGAGCCGGAACATCAGCATCATCTCCACCGTCCACCGGCCGATGCCGCGGATCGGCACCAGCGCGTCGATGATCGCGTCATGCGGCATCACCGACATGCGCCGCAGGTCGGGAATCTCACCGGCCGCTTCGCGCCGGGCCAGGTCGCGCAGCGCCAGCGCCTTGTTGCCGGACACCCCGCACACGCGCAGGCCGGGATCGTCGATGCGCGCCAGCGTGTCCGCGTGCAGGCGCGTACTGCCGATGGCCGCTTCCACCCGTCCCACGATCGTCGACGCCGCCTTGCCGCTGAGCTGCTGGAACAGGATCGCGCGGGCCAGCGCGTCGACCGGGTCGAAACTGCGCGCCCAGCCCGGCGGCGCGTCGATCGGTCCCAGCCGTTTCATCCACGCGCCCAGCCGACGGTCGCGCCGCGACAGCCAGTCGTGCGCCTGTTCCACGTCGAAACCGCGCCGGAAGCGGGGCATGTCAGCGCCTCAGCGCGTTGAAGCCGTAAACCACCCAGCCCAGCATCAGCGCGGTGCCGCCCACCGGGGCCAGCCCGGTGCTGAACCCCCACAGCGCACCCACGACCAGGCTGCCGGCAAACAGCAGCGTGCCCAGCAGCAGCACGTACAGCGCCAGCCTGCCCACCCCGTTCTGCTGGGTGGGGCCCAGCACCGCCAGCGCCACGCCATGCCCGAAGGCGAACATCGCGGCGGTGTTGACGTGCGACTGCGCCAGCGGTTCGGCGATGCCGTGCGAAGCATAGGCCGACAGGCCCACCGCAGCGGCGGCCAGCAGCCCGCCCAGGCAGGCCAGCAGCGAAGGTCTACGCGCGCGTCGTTCCAGGTTGAGCATGCTGCATCCTCCAAAAAAAAACGCGCCGCAGGAAGCGGCGCGTTTTCTGTTCTGCGTTACATCAGGGCAACCGTCGGATTACTTCACGGCCCAGTAGATGTCGTAGGTCGCTTCCGGCGTGAACGACTTCTCCACACCCGCGTTCCAGGACTCGTACGGACGGTCGATCACTTCGTTGCCACCGGTCACCGACCAGGCGCGCAGGGCGTTGCGGGCGATGTCCAGGCCAGCCATGTGGCCGGTGTACTTCGCATGCGCGCTGCGGTGCGGTGCGGCGTGCACGTACTTGACCGGGGCGCCACCGTCGATCTTCACGGTCAGCGGTTCAGCCGAAGCACCTTCGGTGCCCTTCTTCTTGACCGGCTGGGCCACGTCGAAGGCGTACTTTTCCTGGCCGAAGTCGGTGGTGATGATGCGGAACGGACCGGCGGCTTCGAGGTCGTTGGCCTCCATCACGCGCTTGATCCACTCCTGGTTGTCCTTGATCGACTTGGTGATGGTCGCTTCGCCACGGTCCACGTTACCGGCGGTGACCACCAGCAGGTCTTCGGCCGGGACATCGACGATGGCCAGGTCGGTCAGCGGGGCTTCGGCGGTGCGGTAGTCGACGTTCGGCACGGTGGCCAGCATGTTGGCCATGCGCGACAGACCCAGCTTCAGGTCGTCACCGACGTGACGGCTCACGTACAGGCCGGCGTAGCGGCCGAACAGGTTGAAGCCGTACTTGACGCTGTAGTCCTGGCTGATCTTGACGTTGCGGCCACCCTTGCCGGTCGGCTCGAGGGTGAAGGTCGTCGACTTGTCGTGACCCTTGGTCTCGTCTTCGATGGCGATGGCGACGCGCTTGTTCGGCTCGGACTCGGTGATGACCCAGCTGCCCTGGCCCAACGACGGTTCCTTGGACGAGTAGTCCAGGCGTGCGCCGACGCCGGCGGCGGGGCCGGAGTGCTTCAGTTCAACGGCGGGATCGCGCAGGACGAGCGGGTTCCAGTCCTTGAAGCGGCGCAGGCTGTTGACCGTGTCGTACACGATCGTCATCTTGCGGTTGGTCTCGATGCTTTCGGTAATGTGTCGCTCGCCCGGCAGCACAACGCCAATGATGACGAACAGGCCAGCCACGATCCCCAAGGCGATCAGGAACTCGATAATACGGGTCATTCAGGAGTCTCCGGGGCCGATCCCACGGCCGGGTTGATTGAAGCGAAGCGCCAATCCTAGCAGGCTTCGCGGGTGTTATGGATCAGGATTGGCGCACCGGTTTCCATACCGGCAGCGGTTTGCGAAAGGCAAGGAGCGGAAAGATAGCGCATCGCGTGGGCCCGCATGTGTCCGTGAGCGATATTTATTTGCCGGTTTCGGCAATTGGGGCCGACACGACAGCCGCAGCCCTTGCGCCACAACGCTTTCAACTGGCGTTCATTTTCAAGTCACGGACCTCCTCACACCAGCTGCAGCTCGAAGGCCTTCAGCACCGCGCGGGTGCGGTCGCGCACGCCGAGCTTGGACAGGATGTTGGAGACATGGTTCTTGATCGTGCCCTCGGCCACGCCCAGCGAATTGGCGATCTCCTTGTTGGAGAAACCGCTGGCCATCAGGCGCAGGATCTCGGTCTCGCGGTCGGTCAGCGGGTCCGGCCGGTCCAGGCTCACGAACTCGTTGCGCATGTGTTCCAGGCCCGACAGCAGGCGCTGGGTCACGGCCGGCTGGACCAGCGAGCCGCCCTCGGCCACGGTACGGATGGCACCGACCAGCTGCTCCAGGGTCACGTCCTTGAGCAGGTAGCCCTTGGCCCCGGCCTTGAGCCCGGCCAGCACCAGCTGGTCGTCGTCGAAGGTGGTGAGGATGATGGTCGGCGGCAGCTGGTTGAGCCGGGACAGCATCTGCAGCGCCTCCAGCCCGGACATCACCGGCATGCGCATGTCCATCAGCACCACGTCCGGGCGTACCCCGGGGATCAGCTCGACGGCCTGGCGCCCGTCGGCCGCCTCGGCCACCACTTCGATCCCGTCGTCCAGTGCCAGCAGCGAGCGGATCCCCTGCCGCACCAGGGTTTGGTCGTCGACCAGGCAGACGCGAATCATCAACGCACTCCTTCCAGGATGGCACCCAGCATCAGCACTGGCACGCCGGGGACCGAGGCGCGCAGGCGGAAGCCCTGGCCCCGATGGGTTTCAATCTGCAGCTCTCCGCCGCATTGTTGCAGGCGTTCGCGCATGCCGCGCAAGCCATTGCCGATCACGATGCCGTCGGCACCCACCCCATCGTCGTACGCCTGCACCACCACCTGGCCGGGCGGCTCGCGCTGCACCTGTATCCACAGGTTGCGCGCGCGGGCATGGCGCACCGCATTGGTGATGATTTCCTGGGTGCAGCGCAGCAGCACGTGGGCCTGTTCAGGGTCCTCCACGCTCAGCGGTTCCTCGATGTCCAGGTGGATAACCAGCGAGGGCACCTGTTCGGTCAGCGGCCGCAGGGCCGCGGCCAGGTCGATGGCGCCGCTGTCGCGCAGCTGGCTGACCGCCTCGCGGACGTCGGTCAGCAGCAGCTTGGCCAGGGTATGGGCCTGGTGCACGTGCTCCTGGGCCTGGCCTTCGGTGATGTGCCCGGCCACTTCCAGGTTGAGGCTCAGCGCGGTCAGGTGGTGGCCCAACAGATCGTGCAGTTCGCGCGAGATGCGGGTGCGCTCGTTGACCCGGGCGCTCTCGGCGAGCAGCACGCGGGTGGCGCGCAGTTCGGTATTGAGCCGGCGCTGCTCTTCGCGGGCGTCGGTCTGCTGCCGGGCGACCAGGCTGGTCACGAAGATGAACATGGAGAAGCCGCCGTACAGCAGCGACTGCATCACCGCTTCGAACAGCGAAAACGGCAGGAACAGGTAGTACACCGGGGCAACCGCCAGCTGGCTGACCAGCAGCCAGATCACCCCGAACCGGGCCGGCAGCATCCACGGGATGACCCCGGCCGCGACCATCATCAGGATGCTGCCAAGCCCGGAGCCGCTGAGGAAGCTCACCCCCAGCGCGGAAATGGTCAGCAGGACCAGGATGGCGCGGTCGTACCAGGCCGAATGGCCGCCGCCGTCGCGCAGGCCACGGGTCAGCCACAGGTAGCCGCCGCCGAAGGCCAGGTAGGCCACGAACAGCAGCACGGTCGGCAGGTCGAGCCCGCCCCCGCGCCGGACCAGCGCCTCGTACTGGGAATACACCAACGGCAAGCCCAGCATGACCCAGGTAAACAGGCCGGCCAGTCGCAGTACTCGGGTTTGGCTTAGGTATCCCAACATGCACGCATCTTAGGCTGAACCTGTGCCGCTGGACCCGGACATAAGTCATGCCTGGCCCGTGCCCTGCCCGCCCACACATGTAATAATCGACCGCAGGGCCCTGCGAGGGGCCAACCGCGTTACCCCACGGAGTCACAATGTCGATTGTCATCCGCGACGTGCGCGAGCACGAGCTCGATTCCGTCCTGGCCCTGAACAACAACGCCGGCCTGGCCATCCTTCCGCTGGATGCCGCCCGCCTGCGCCTGTTCTTCGATACCGCTGAATATTTCCGCGTCGCCGAGCGCGACGGCAACCTGGCCGGCTTCCTGATCGGCTTCGGCAGCGACAGCCAGCACGACAGCAGCAACTTCGCCTGGTTCCAGCAGCACCTGACCCGGAAATTCTTCTACATCGACCGCATCGTGGTGGCCAGCCGCCGCCGTGGCGGTGGTGTGGGCCGTGCGTTCTACGCCGATGCGCAGAGCTACGCCGAACTGCGCTACCCACAGCTGACCTGCGAAGTGTTCCTGGACCACGGTGCCGATGCGGCGCTGCTGTTCCATGGCAGCTTCGGCTTCCGCGAGGTCGGGCAGAACAACATGCCGCACGTGGACGTGCGCGCCAGCATGCTGCTCAAGGACCTGTGCAGTTACCAATGGGTGCACGACACCTACGGCGACACGCTGCCCGACGTGCCCTGGGTGGGCCACCGTCGCGAACTGCAGCGCGCGCCTCGACCGACGGGGACCTGAAGTGGCGGCGAACATGGATTTTGAACAGGCCGGTGAACTGAAGATCGGCCAGGTGGGTATCGCCAACCTGCGCATCCGTACCCTCGATGTGGAACGCCTTACCCGTGAAATGCACGACCGCGTGGCCCGCGCGCCGAAGCTGTTCGGGCGCGCCGCGGTGATCCTGGACTTCGGCGGTTTGAGCCAGATGCCGGACGTGGCCACGGCGCAGGCGCTGCTCGACGGGCTGCGCAGCGCCGGCGTGCTGCCGGTAGCCCTGGCGTACGGCAGCAGCGATACCGACCTGCTCTCGCAGCAGCTCGGCCTGCCGCTGCTGGCCAAGTTCCGCGCGCAGTACGAACGCGCCGACGCGGAACCGGCGGCCGTCGCGCCGCCCCCGCCGCCCGCGCCGGAACCGGCCCGCCGCGCGCGTGCCGCCGCCCCGGCCACGGCCACGGCCGCACCGGTCGCCAGCGGCGGGGCGCCGCAGCCCGGCCGCATGCAGACCAGCAACGTGCGCTCCGGCCAGCAGCTGTATGCCGAGAACTGCGACCTGACGGTCATGGCCACGGTCGGCGCCGGTGCCGAGGTGATCGCCGACGGCAGCATCCATATTTACGGTACGCTGCGGGGCCGTGCCCTGGCAGGTGCCCAGGGCAATACCACGGCGCGCATTTTCTGCCGTGACTTCCACGCTGAACTGGTCGCCATTGCCGGCCACTACAAGGTACTGGACGATGTTCCGGACACCCTGCGCGGCAAGGCCGTGCAGGTGTGGCTGGAAAACGACCAGATCAAGATCGCTGCGCTGGACTGAGCCAGTGCACCAACAGAATCATCAGGAGAAGTCCTTTGGCTGAAATCATCGTAGTCACTTCCGGCAAGGGTGGCGTCGGCAAGACCACTTCCAGCGCAAGCCTGGCCTGCGGCCTGGCGCGCCAGGGCAAGAAGGTGGCGGTGATCGACTTCGACGTCGGCCTGCGCAACCTCGACCTGATCATGGGTTGCGAGCGGCGCGTGGTGTACGACTTCGTCAATGTCGTGCACGGCGAGGCCACGCTCAAGCAGGCCCTGATCAAGGACAAGCGCTTCGACAACCTGTACGTGCTGGCTGCCTCGCAGACCCGCGACAAGGATGCGCTGACCCAGGAAGGCGTGGGCAAGGTGCTCAAGGACCTGGCGGCGGACGGCTTTGATTACATCATCTGCGATTCGCCGGCCGGCATCGAGAAGGGTGCGTTCCTGGCGATGTACTTCGCCGACCGCGCGGTGGTGGTGGTGAATCCGGAAGTGTCGTCGGTGCGCGACTCGGACCGCATCATCGGCCTGCTGGATTCGAAGACGCACAAGGCCGAATCCGGCCAGAGCGTGCCGGCCTTCCTGCTGCTGACCCGCTACAGCCCGGTCCGCGTGGAGTCGGGTGAGATGCTGAGCATCACGGACGTGGAAGAGGTGCTGGGCCTGAAGGCGATCGGCGTGATCCCGGAATCGGGCGATGTGCTGAACGCATCCAACAAGGGCGAGCCGGTGATCCTGGACCCTGAGTCTCCCGCAGGCCAGGCATACGATGACGCCGTCGCACGCATCCTCGGGCAAGAGCGCCCGATGCGCTTCACAAACGTGGAAAAGAAGGGCTTCTTCAGCAAGCTGTTCGGAGGGTAAGCATGGGCCTGTTCGATTTCCTCAAGACGAAGAAGACCACCGCCGAAACGGCCAAGAACCGCCTGCAGATCATCATCGCGCAGGAACGCAGCCACCGTGGCGGCCCGGATTACCTGCCACTGCTGCAGCGTGAGCTGCTGGAAGTGATCAAGAAGTACGTCAACATCGACGCCGACGCGGTCAAGGTGGACCTGGTCAAGGACGGCGAGCACGACGTGCTGGACATTTCGGTGGCGCTGCCGGAAGGCCCTCAGCAATCCTGACCCGCCCTGCCCCTTCCTGCGGGAAGGGGCGCAAGACGCCCGCGCCATGACCGCCACCGCTGAAGCAGAACCGCAGGTCACCCGCGTGGGCGACATCGATTTCGACGCCGCCGCAGCGTTGCTGGCCGGGCATGCGCTGCGCCTGCACCGGGTAGCCGACGGCGCGCCGATTCCCGGCAGTTACTGGGGCGAGCCCGAGGCGGGCATCATCGCCAGCGATGTGTACGTGCGCAACGACACGCCGGTGCACTCGATGCTGCACGAAGCCTGCCACCTCATCGTGCTGCCGCCCGAACGCCGCGCGCTGGTGCACACCGACGCGACCGATTCGGTCCCCGAAGAAGACGCCACCTGTTACCTGCAGATCGTGCTGGCCGGCCAGTTGCCCGGCGTAGGCAGCGCGCAGCTGATGACGGACATGGATGCCTGGGGCTACACCTATCGCCTCGGCTCCACGCGCGCCTGGTTCGAACAGGACGCCGAAGACGCAAAAGCCTGGCTGATCGAACGCGGCCTACTCGCCGCGTAAAACGGTGTACGAGCCCACGCGTGCATGAGCGCGGTAGGGTCGGTCGTCAGACGACTGCCGATACCAACGATCAGCACGGCGAGGCATCGCGCCTCGGCGGAAAAGCGCTCTCGACGGTTTTGCATCCACGCGTAAAGCGCTGGCTGTTCGGTTCTTCCCGCGCGGTGCGAGGGCCGGAGAACTCAGCCGCCTGCCAAAGCGCGCAACGTAATGCCAACGATGTAGGCGAGATATGTACCAGTCGCATACCCCATGGTCCCGAGCAGCACGCCAACGGGAGCAAGGGACGGATGGAAGGCAGCCGCAACCACCGGCGCCGAGGCCGGGCCGCCGATGTTGGATTGCGAGCCGATCGCGAAGTAGAAGAACGGCACCTTCAGCGCCATCGCCAACGCCAGCAGCAGCAGGATGTGCACCGCGATCCAGATCAGCCCCAGCGCGAACAGCCACGGCCGTTCCAGAAGCGCCAGCAGGTCCATCTGCATGCCGATGCACGCGATCAGGAAGTACAGCAGCAGCGAGCCCAGCTTCGAAGCGCCCGCGCCTTCCAGGTTGCGCGCGCGGGTGAAGCTCAGCGCCAGCCCGCAGGTGGTGGAAATCACCACCACCCACACGAACGGCGCGTCCAGGCTGAACTGCGACGCCCAGGCCACGTGACCCTTGAACCACGCCGACACCGGCCCGGCGATGGCGTGCGACAGCCCCACGGTACCGAACGCCACCGCCACGATCAGCATCAGGTCGGTCAGGCTGGCCACGCGCTCGTGCTCGGCCTGGAATTTTTCGATACGCAGCTTCAGCTCGTCGATGGCCGACGTATCGGCCCCGGTGCGCGCATCGATCTTCGCCGCGCGCCCGGCCATGAAGATCAGCACCGCCATCCACACATAGCCCACGCCCACGTCCACCACCGCGAACTGGCCGAACGTGGTTGCGTTGACATCGAACACCTCGCGCATCGCCAGCATGTTGGCCCCGCCGCCGATCCAGCTGCCGGCCAGCGCCGCCATGCCCGACCACGTGTCGCCGCCCACGGTTTCCGGGTGCACCCACTTCATCAGAACGAACGCCACCACCGCACCGATCATGATGCTCAGCGACGCCCCCAGGTACATCACGATCAGTTTCGGACCCAGCCGCAGGATGCCCTTGATGTCCACCGCAAGGGTCAGCAGCACCAGCGCCGCCGGCAGCAGGATATCGCGCGCGATCGGGTTGTACAGGCGGGTGTTTTCGCCGTCGATCAGCCCGACCGTGTTGTAGATGCCGGGGATCATGTAACACAGCAGCAGTGCCGGCACGAACGTGTAGAAGCGCTTCCATGGGCCCGTTGGGCGTGAGGCAGTCCAGAACACCGCGCCCAGGGTAGCGGCGATCAGGCCGAAGACTACGATGTCGTTCTGGATCAGGGGCATGGGCGAAAGGTCGTCTGGGGGATGGTCGAGGGCCGGCCAACGGCCGGCGCTACCGGGAGGGTCCATTCCCTGGGTAGCGCCGGCCGTTGGCCGGCCCATGCAATGCGCGAACGCCGCCCGGTCAAGGCGGCGTCCGTTTGCTTACTGGCCGATGTGCTGCTTCAGCCAGCCGTTCACCGTGTCATGCCACTGCACGCTGTTCTGCGGCTTGAGCACCCAGTGGTTCTCGTCCGGGAAGTACAGGAACTTCGATTCGATGCCCTGGCGCTGCGCCGCGGTGAACGCGCCCAGGCCCTGCTCCACCGGAATGCGGAAATCCAGCTGGCCGTGGATGATCAGGATCGGCTTCTTCCAGTCCGCCACGTGGTTGACCGGATTGAACTTCTCGTAATTCTGCGGCTTGGCGAACGGCGTGCCGCCCTGCTCCCACTCGGTGAACCACAGCTCTTCAGTGGCGTACCCCATCATGCGCTGGTCGAACACGCCGTCGTGGTTCACCAGGCACTTCCACGGCTCGTTCCAATTGCCGGCGATCCAGTTGACCATGAAGCCGCCGTAGCTGGCACCCAGCGCACAGGCCTTGTCGCCGTTGAGGAACGGGTACTGCTTCTGCGCCGCCGCCCAGCCCTTCTGCAGGTCTTCCAGCGGGCGGTCGCCCCAGTGCTGGCTGATCGCATCGGTGAACGCCTGGCCGTAGCCGGTGGACCCGTGGAAATCGATCATCACCACCGCGTAGCCCTGGCCCGCGTACGTCTGCGGGTTCCAGCGGTAGCTCCAGCCGTTGCCGAAGCTGCCCTGCGGGCCGCCGTGGATCAGGAACGCCACCGGGTAGGTCTTGCCTTCCTGGTAGTTGTACGGCTTCACCACGTAACCGTGCACGGTTTCGTTGTTCCAGCCCTTGAACTGGAACTGCTCGTAATCGCCAAAGGCCACGTCCGGCAGCATCTGACCGGCGCTCGGCGTGATCTCGCGCGGGCTGCTGCCGTCGGCCTGCGCCACCACGATCTGGTCGCCGCTCTTCAGGCTGTTCTTCGTATAGGCCAGCGTGCTGCCGGCGATCACCGGCGAACCGATGCTGCCGCCTTCGGCGACCACGGTCGCCTTGCCGGTGGCGATGTCGATGTTGAACAGGCGGTGTTCGCCCAGGTCATCGGCCGCGGTGTAGAAGCTTTTGCCATCCTGCGCCAGCACCACTTCACCGGCCGAACGGTCCCACGACGGCGCGATCTCGCGGGTCTTGCCCGAGGCCAGGTCCATCGCCATCACCCCGAAGCGGTCCGCCTCGAAGCCAGGGCGCTTCATCGCGCGGTAGTACAGGGTGTTGCCGTCGGCGCTGAACACCGGGCCGGCGTCCCAGGCCGGGTTGGCCGCGGTCAGGTTGACCGGCGCCTGCTTGCCTTCGGCGTCCAGGCGGTACAGGTCGAAGTTGGTCGACCAGGCTTCCTCGCGACCGGCCACGCGGATGCTGGCCACCACGCTGCGGCCGTCCGGGGACCAGGTGAAATCATCATTGCCGCCGAACGGCTTGGACGGCGCATCGCCGGCCAGCGTGGCGCTGATCGCCGAGGCACCCTTCACCGCAGCCGCCTTGGCCGCCGGCAGCGGGGCCACGAACAGGGTGTTGCGGCGACCGTCGTTCCAGGTGTCCCAATGGCGCACGAACAGACTGTCGAACACCTCGCCGGTGTTCTTGCGCGCCTTGTGCGCGTCCAGCTTCTTCGCCGTGCAGGCCAGGTCCGAACCGCAGTCCTGGAACACGCCGGCGCTGAAGGCCACGCGGTCGCCCTGCGGCGAGATCTGGAAGCTGTCCACGTCCACCGCGAAGTCGGTCAGCTGGCGCGGGGCGCCACCGGCCAGCGGCATCGCATACAGCTGCTGGCTGCCGCCCTTGGCGCTCAGGAAATACACGGTCTGGCCGTCGTCCGACAACGCGGCCGAATTGACGTTCCAGCCGGCCGGAGTGAGCGGCCTTGGCGGCGCGGCGTCGCGGGTGCGCAGGTTGCGGATGAACAGCCCGGTGCTGGCCTTGCTGTCGCTGCCGACCACGCGCTTGGCGAACACCACGTTGCCGCCGTCGGCGGTGAGCAGCGGGGCCGAGACCCGGTCCAGCGCGATCATGTCGCGCACATCCAGGCCACGGGTGGCGGCGGCCGCGGGGAACGCGGTCAACAGGCACAACGGCAGCAGGGCGTAACGAAGCTTCATCGGGGTCTCCGCGGAACGGCAAAACGCCGATGGTAATGTCGCCCATGCCCTGCGCGCTACGGCCACTGGTCATGCCGTAGCGCCGGGCTGTGCCCGGCAAACGCGGATTCTGGACACCCTGGAACGACAAAACCCCGCCATGGCGGGGTCTGTCGGGTCCACAGGGGCCTGGAATCAGACCGTGCCGGCCTTCTTGCCGGTGCGGTAGATCAGCCAGCCCACCACGAACAGCACCGCCAGCCCGATCCATTGCGCGGCCGGCAGGTGGAACGGCACAGCCAGCACGTCGGCGCGGCTGCTGAGCACGATCGGCACGGCGATGGCGATGCCCATCAGCGCCTCACCGGTGATCAGGCCCGCGGCGAACAGCACGCCCGGCTTGTGGATGCGGTCGCGGCCCTCTTCATCGTCGGCGCGGACCTTGTGGAACCGCTCGACCAGGTAGGAAATCAGACCGCCCAGGAAGATCGGCACCATCAGTTCCAGCGGCAGGTAGATGCCGATGGCGGCCGCCAGCACCGGCACCCGGAAGCGTGCGTTGCGCGACTTCAGCCAGCTGTCGAACGCGATGATCGCCGCACCGACCACGGCACCGATGCCGATGAAGGTCCACGGCAGTTCACCGCCGAACAGCCCCTTGGCCACCGAGGCCATCAGGTTGGCCTGCGGTGCGGCCAGTGCGTTCGGGTGCAGGTCGGACTTGACCCCGATGCCGTACGCAGTGGCCAGCAGGTTCAGCACCGGCGCCATGATCAGCGCGCACGAGAAGGCGCCGATGCCCAGCATCAGCTGCTGCTTCCACGGCGTGGCGCCGACGATATAGCCGGCCTTGAGGTCCTGCAGGTTGTCGCCGCCCACCGCCGCGGCGCAGCACACCACCGCGCCGATCATGATCGCGGCCACCGCACCGAGCGGCGCGCCGCCGATACCCACCGGGGTCAGGCCGTCCTTGCCCAGCAGCAGCACCAGCACCGCCGAGGCGAACAGGATGGTGGAAATGGTGATGCCCGAGACCGGGTTGTTGGACGAACCGATCAGGCCGGCCAGGTAGGCCGAGACCGAAACGAACAGGAAGCCGGCCACGATCATGATCAGGGTCATCGGGATGGACACG
>Ga0213821_1000528_pt1 | contig 22831 bp, 21 predicted proteins | sample MC6MC0909MG_FD_179894 | JGI IMG/M metagenome (GOLD analysis project Ga0213821, IMG submission 179894) | Enriched soil aggregate microbial communities from Iowa State University, Ames, United States - MC6-MC0909-MG | ecosystem: Environmental > Terrestrial > Soil > Unclassified | place: USA: Iowa...
GCGCAATGTCGAGCGCATGTCGTTCGCCGACATCGAAAAGACCATCGCCGACTACGCCAAGAAGGCCCGTGACGGCAAGCTGAGCCTGGAAGAACTGCAGGGCGGCACCTTCACCGTGACCAACGGCGGCACCTTCGGTTCGCTGCTGTCCACCCCGATCATCAACCCGCCGCAGAGCGCCATCCTGGGCATGCACGCGATCAAGGAACGTCCGATCGCGCAGAACGGCCAGGTCGTGATCGCGCCGATGATGTACCTGGCGCTGTCCTACGACCACCGCATCATCGACGGCAAGGATTCGGTGCAGTTCCTGGTGGACATCAAGAACCAGCTGGAAAACCCGGGCCGCATGCTGTTCGGCCTGTAAGACCTCCCGCCCCTCCGCGCCTGCGCGGAGGGGTTCTGGTAAAGCATCAAGGAATTTTCAATGGCTGAACAATTCGACGTTGTCGTCATCGGTGCCGGTCCGGCCGGCTACCACGCCGCCATCCGCGCCGCGCAGCTGGGTCTGAAGACCGCCTGCATCGACGCTGCACTGGGCAAGGATGGCAAGCCGGCGCTGGGCGGTACCTGCCTGCGCGTGGGCTGCATTCCGTCCAAGGCACTGCTGGACTCCTCGCGCCAGTTCTGGAACATGGGCCACATCTTTGGCGACCATGGCATCAGCTTCAAGGATGCCAAGATGGACGTCGAAGCGATGGTTGGCCGCAAGGACAAGATCGTCAAGCAGTTCACCGGCGGCATCGCCATGCTGTTCAAGGCCAACAAGGTCACCGCCTATTACGGCTTCGGTGAACTGCAGCCGGGCAACGTGGTCAAGGTCACCCAGCACGACGGTGAAGTCGTCGAGCTGAAGGGCACCAACGTGATCATCGCTGCCGGTTCGGACTCGATCGAACTGCCGTTCGCGAAGTTCGACGGCGAGACCATCGTCGACAACGTCGGTGGCCTGGACTTCACCGAAGTCCCGGCCCGCCTGGCCGTGATCGGCGCCGGCGTGATCGGCCTGGAACTGGGCAGCGTGTGGAAGCGTCTCGGCGCCGAAGTGACCATCCTCGAAGCGCTGCCGACCTTCCTGGCCGCCGCCGATGCCGAAGTGGGCAAGGTCGCCGCCAAGGAATTCAAGAAGCAGGGCCTGGACATCCGCCTGGGTGCCAAGGTTTCCAAGGCTGAAGTGACCGGCAAGGGCAAGAAGAAGGAAGTCGCCCTGACCTACACCGACGCCGAAGGCGAAAAGAGCCTGGTGGTGGACAAGCTGCTGGTGGCCGTGGGCCGTCGCGCCGCGACCAAGGGCCTGCTGGCCGAAGGTACCGGCGTGAAGGTCAACGAGCGTGGCCAGATCGAAGTGGACGAGCACTGCCACACCGGCGTCAATGGCGTGTGGGCGGTCGGCGACTGCGTGCGCGGCCCGATGCTGGCGCACAAGGGCTTCGAGGAAGGCATCGCGGTGGCCGAGCTGATCGCGGGCCTGCCGGGCCACGTCAACATGGACACCATTCCGTGGGTCATCTACACCGAGCCGGAGCTGGCCTGGGTCGGCAAGACCGAAGAACAGCTGAAGGCCGAGGGCATTCCGTACAAGGCCGGCAGCTTCCCGTTCGCCGCCAACGGCCGCGCCGTCGCGATGATCGAGCCTGCCGGATTCGTGAAGGTGCTGGCGCATGCTGAAACCGATCGCATCCTGGGCATGCACCTGGTCGGCGCGAACGTGTCCGAACTGGTCCACGAAGGCGTGCTGACCATGGAGTTCAGCGGTTCGGCCGACGACCTGGCCCGCATCTGCCACGCGCACCCGTCGCTGTCGGAAGTGGTCCACGACGCCGCCATGGCCGTGAGCAAGCGCGCGATCCACAAGGCCAACTGACCGGCCCTGTGGTGATGCGACGAAAAACCCCGCCTCGGCGGGGTTTTTTGTGGTGCTGCAATGTGGCTTTCGCTTCACCTGTCTCACATTCGCGACGCACGACATCGGTAGGGTCGGTTCCCAAACGACCGCCACTACCGATGCAGGGTTCGGTTACGCATGACCTCTGGCGAAGGCGCCTCTCCGGCATAGGGTCATGCGTCCCCGTGCCGATCACGGTCCAGGGCAGTCGTTTGGGAACCGACCCTACCAGCCCATCACGCTGCGACGCGGCTGCCACCCAGCAGGCGTGCGGGAAGCATGAGCAGTGCGCCCAGGAAGGCGAACAGCGCCGAGAAGGTGACGCCGACCAGCCGGAACGGCAGGCTCAGCAGCCACACGAACGGCCAGGCCAGCAGGGCCAGGATCGCCAACGGCCAGCACAGCACGAACAGCAGGCACCACACGCCGAGCGCGAACAGGGTCTTCATGACGGTCTCCAGGGCGGCACCTTGCCGCGGCAGGACCACGTTGCCGCCCTGCCCGGCCCTGTTCAACCGGTTTGCGACGAAACCCCGGATCCGCCGACGAAACGCGTACCGACCAACGGTCGGTACCTACCGGGTCCGTGGGGCATGGGTCCCGTCGGGCACCACCCTGGTAGCGCACGACCGTTGGTCGTGCGCCGGCGCATCATTCGAACGACCCCACCGAATCGTGCGAGAGGTTGTCGAAACGCGTGTATTCACCGAAGAACTTGAGCTTGCACGAGCCGGTCGGGCCGCCTCGGTGTTTGCCGATGATGATCTCGGCCAGCCCCTTGTCCGGGGAATTCTCCTTGTTGTAGTAATCGTCGCGGTAGATGAACACGATCATGTCCGCGTCCTGCTCGATTGCGCCGGATTCGCGAAGGTCGGCCATCACCGGGCGCTTGTCGGTACGCGTTTCCAGCGAGCGGTTGAGCTGCGACAGCGCGATCACCGGCACGTTCAGTTCCTTGGCCAGCCCTTTGAGCGAACGCGAGATCTCCGAGATTTCGGTCGCGCGGTTCTCGCTGTTGCCCGGCACGCTCATCAGCTGCAGGTAGTCGATCACGATCAGGCCCAGGTCGTGCTCGCGCTTGAGCCGGCGGCACTTGGAACGCAGGATCTCCGGCGACACGCCCGGCGTGTCGTCGATGAAGATCTTGGTCTCCTTCAGCATGCGGATGGCGCCGGTGACCCGGCTCCAGTCCTCGTCTTCGAGCTGGCCGGTACGCAGGCGCTGGGCGTTGATGCGGCCGTTGGACGAAATCAGGCGCATCGCCAGCTGCGAGGCCGACATTTCCATCGAGAAAACCGCTACGCCCTTCTTGGACTTGATCGCAGCGTATTCGGCGATGTTGAGCGCGAATGTGGTCTTGCCCATGGCCGGACGCGCGGCCAGGATGATCAGGTCGGTCGGCTGCAGGCCGGAGGTCATCGCATCGAAATCGGCGTAGCCGGTCGGCAGGCCGGTGATGTTGCCACCGTTCTCGAAGCGGCTGCGCAACTCTTCGAACGCGTCCTTCAACGCACCCGGCATCGCCACGAAATCGGTACGCCCGCGCGCACCCTGCTCGGCGATCGCGAACACCGACTTTTCCGCTGCCGACAGCAGCTCGCTGCTCTCGCGGCCCTCGGGCTGGAAACCATCGTTGACGATGTCGGTGCCGACCTGGATCAGCTGGCGCAGCACCGCCTTGTCGCGCACGATCTCGGCGTAGGCGGCGATGTTGGCCGCCGATGGCGTGGTGCTGGCCAGTTCGATCAGGTAGGCGCCATCGCCGACCAGCTCCATCTTGCCCTGCGATTCGAACCACTCGCCCAGGGTCACCGCGTCGAACGGGCGGTCGCGCTCGGACAGCTCGCGGATCGCGCGGTAGATGGTCTGGTGGTCGCGGCGGTAGAAGTCGGTTTCGGTGAGCTGGTCGTTGACCCGGTCGTAGCTTTCCGGGGCCAGCATCAACCCGCCCAGCACCGCCTGTTCGGCCTCGATCGAGTGCGGCGGCACGCGCAGCGCATCGATGCGCATCTCGTCGCGATCGAAGCGGTCACCGCGATCTTTGCGGTCGGAACGGAAGCCGGAGCGGGCGGACATGAGCGGGTTGTTTCCTGCAGAGTGGAGCGTGGGACATGGTAGGCACGGGGCGGCTGCCACAGCCATGCACAACCCTGTGGATAAGCGGTGGATAGTCGTGCGCACCGGGCGAGGCGGCACGACCAACGGTCGTGCCCTACCGGTTGCAGTGCCGCGCGACCCAGCTGGAGGCCAACCATGTCGGGTAGCGCACGACCGTTGGTCGTGCGCCGCGCCGCCATTATCGCAGAAGCGTCTGGCTCATTGCTGACCGCCATGGGTGGCGATCCAGGCCAGGAATTTGTCCACGAAGCCCTGCAGGAAATCGCGGGTGCCCTCGTTGCTGATCCCGCCCTGCGCGTCGATCAGCCCTTCCTTGAAGTGGACGAACGCCTCGGGCTGGCCCAGTACCGGCATGTCCAGGTAGGCCAGGATGTTGCGCAGGTGCTGCTGGGCCAGTGCGGTGCCGATGGCGCCGATGGAGGCGCCGATGACCGCGGCGGGCTTGCCGGCGAAGGCACTGTGCCCATAGGGCCGCGAGCCGATGTCGATGGCGTTCTTGAGCACGCCGGGCACCGAGCGGTTGTATTCAGGCGTGACGAACAGCACGGCATCGGCCTTTTTGATCTGGTCCTTCAGGCGCAGCCCTTCAGCCGGGTAGTCCCTGTCGAAGTCCTGGTTGTACAGCGGCAGGTCGCCGATCTGGACGTAGTCGAAGGTCGCCTTGCCGGCTGCCAGCTTCTCCAGCGCATGGGCCAGGGCCTGGTTGTGCGAACCGCTGCGCAGGCTGCCGACCAGCACGGCGATGGTGGGGGTTGCCATGGGGTGTCTCCGGTGAAGGTACGCCCAGCCTAGGTGACACCGCCGTTGTGCACGGTGAAGGAGGGTTGCGCAGCCACGCAGGGCGTGGCTCTACGGTGCGGCCGGGAGATCGGGGTGTAGAGCCACGCCCTGCGTGGCTGCGCGGTGCCGGTCACGCGCGCGGAACCGCCGCCCGCACCTGCTTCCAATGCGCCTGCCAGGCCTGGAACATCAACACGTTCCACAGGTGGGTATGCCACTTGCGCTCACCCTGCTGGAACTGCTTCCACAGCGGTGCCACCGCATCGACGTGGAAAATGCCTTCCTCGGCCAGCCGTGCCGGGTCCAGCAGTCCGTCCGCCCAGCCGCGCAGGTCGCCCTTCAGCCACGCGCTGACCGGCGCACCGAAGCCGCGCTTGGGCCGGTGCACCATGTCCTGCGGCACGTAGCGGCCCAGCACGCGCTTGAGCAGGTATTTGCTGACCCCGTCGCGCTGCTTCATCGACAGCGGCAGCGACCAGGCGAATTCCGCCACGCGCCAGTCCAGCAGCGGCGCACGCGCTTCCAGGCTGACCGCCATGCTGGTGCGGTCGACCTTGCACAGCAGGTCGTCGGGCAGGTACGTGCTGAAGTCGGCCAGCATCATCGCGTCGGCCGGCGAACCGGCGCCATGCAGCGGGTCGGCCAGGTCGTAGAAACTGCCGGCGCCGCGGGCGCCGATCACCGCCGACACCGGGTCGCGCCAGCGCGAGATGCGGTTGCGGTACACATCGCCGATGCCACGCGCGCCGGTTTCAGCCAGCAATGCGGCCAACCCGCCGGTACGCGAGGCCTCGCCCTGGGTGTGCGCGTGGGCGGCCATCCAGCGCCGCAGTGGCGCCGGGACCCGGCCCAGCAGGGTCCAGTTGCGCAGCGCACGCTGGTAGCGGCTGTAGCCGAAGAACAGCTCATCACCGCCGTCGCCCGACAGCGCCACGGTCACCGCGCTGCGCGCCAACCGCGCCACCAGCGCGGTCGGCACCTGCGAGGCGTCGGCGAACGGTTCGTCGAACATCGCCGGCAGCGCGGGGACCACCGCCAGCGCGTCGGCACCGCTGACATACAGCTCGGTGTGGTCGGTGCCCAGGTGCCCGGCCAGCGCCTTGGCCAGCGGCGCCTCGTCGTGGTCGGAGCCCTCGAAGCCGATGCTGAAACTGTGGATCGGGGTCGACGACTGCGCCTGCATCAGCGACGCCACCACCGACGAATCGGTGCCGCCGGAAAGGAACACGCCCACCGGGACGTCGGCCACCATGCGCAGCCCGACCGCGTCGCGCAGCAGGCCGTCCAGCTGGGTTTCGGCGTCCTCGTCGCTGCCCTGGAACGGCGCGGCAAGCGCCTGCTGCATGCGCTCGCGCGCATTCCAGAACGGCAACTGCTGCTGGTCCGGCCGGTGTGCGGCGGCACCGGCGGCCACCGCTGCCGCGTCCAGGCGCAGCACCCGCCCCGGCATCAGCTTGAAGCAGCGCTCGTGGATGCAGTGCGGCGCCGGAATGTAATCCAGCCGCAGCAGCAGGGTCAGCGCGTCGCGATCGATCCCGTTGTCGAATGCCGGGTGCTGCCACAGCGCCTTCAGTTCCGAGCCGAACACCAGCGTGTCGCCGGCCCAGCCGTAGTACAGCGGCTTCTTGCCGACCCGGTCGCGGGCCAGCCACAGGCACTGCTCGGCGCGGTCCCACAGGGCGATGGCGAACATGCCGTTGGCGCGCTGCAGGGTCTCGTCCAGGCCCCAGGCCACGAACGCGGCCAGCAGCACCTCGGTATCGGAATGGCCGCGGAAGTCGTGGCCCAGGCCTTCCAGCTCCCGCCGCAGCGTCGCGAAGTTGTACACCTCGCCGTTGTAGGCCAGCACGTAACGGCCATCGTCGGAGGCCATCGGCTGGTGGCCGAGCGGCGACAGGTCGAGGATGCTCAAGCGGCGGTGCGCCAGCGCGATGCCACCTGCGGCATCGGCCCACACCCCGCTGTCATCCGGCCCACGGTGCAGCAGGGCGTCGCCCATGCGGCGTGCCTGCTGTTCCAACGCGGCCTGCTCCCGTCCCGGGGCGGCCAGCAACATTCCTGCCAGTCCACACATGCGTCAATGGTCCTGCGCCAACACCCGCGCGGCGCTTACCACCGCATTGTCGCTTGGAAGCACGCACAATGCTGCCCCCGCCAACGGCGTATAGGTGTCCGCGCCGCTCACCCGCTGCAGCGGCAGGTGGCCCAGCCCGGCTTCGACCAGCGCGGTGAGGATGCCCTCGCCCACTCCGGCGCTGTGCCGGCCCTCGTCCACCACCAGCACCCGGCGTGCGTCCGCGGCCTGTTCGGCGATGAAGCCGGCATTGAGCGGCACCAGCCAGCGCAGGTCGACCACGCGCACCTGCCAGCCCAGTTCGGCCTCGATGCGGCGCGCCGCGCGCAGGCTCATCGGTACCCCGTTGCCATAGGTGAAGATGACCAGGTCGCTGGCCTCGGCGGCGTACACCCGGCCCTCGCCCAGCACCAGCGCCTGGTCCGGCGGCGGGTAGGCGAACAGCCATTGCCCGTCGCCGGGGTCGTGCAGGTCCTTGCTCATGTACAGCGCGATGGGCTCGAGGAAGACCGCCACCCGCCCATCCACCCGGGCCAGCGCCGCCAGCGTGCGCAGCATCATCGCCGCGTCGTCGCCGCGCGAGGGGCAGCCCACCACCAGTCCGGGAATGTCACGCAGCGCGGCAATCGAATTGTCGTTGTGGAAATGCCCGCCGAAGCCCTTCTGGTAGCCCAACCCGGCGATGCGCACCAGCATCGGGTTGCGGAACTGGTCGTTGGAGAAGAACTGCAGCGAACAGGCTTCGCCGCGCAGCTGGTCGGCGGCATTGTGCAGGTAGGCCAGGTACTGGATTTCCGGGATCGGCAGCATGCCCAGGTTGGCCAGGCCCTGGGCCATGCCCAGGATCATGGTTTCATCCAGCAGCGTGTTGAACACGCGGCGCGGCCCGAACGCCTTCAACAGCCCCTTGCTGACCGTATACACGCCGCCTTTCTGCGCCACGTCCTCGCCGAACAGCAGCGACTCGGGGTACTTGCACAGCAGGTCGTGCAGGGCCTGGTTGATCTGGATAGCCAGGTGCCGCGGCGGCTGCCGCTCGGGCAGCTGCGCGGCACCGCCGAACACCGCCTCGCGCGCGTCGGCGGCGGGCGCGCGGCAGGCTTCGGCGTTTACCGCGGCAGGACTGTACGGCGCCAGTGGCGCCATCACCTCGGCCAGCGTGTGCAGCCTGGGTCGCTGGTCGGCCGCCCCGGCGGCGGCAAAGCAGCGCGTGCGCATGGCCTCGTAACGCTCGAGCAGTTGCGCTGCGGTCAGCCAGCCCGATTCCAGCGCGATCTGCGCCGAACGCAGCAGCGGGTCCGCCGCCTCTGCCGCGCACAGCTCGGCCAGCGGCCGCCACTCGATCTCGAAATCGGTGCCGGCGTGTCCCATCAGACGGGTCGTGCGCAGGTGCAGGAAGGTGGGTCGCCGGGTGCTGCGGCAGTGCGACAGCGCGCGCTGGACCGGCCCGTGGCCGCCCGCCAGATCCAGGCCATCGGCGAAGAAATAGTCCAGCCCGGGACGGTGGCTGAAGCTGTCGGCGATCCAGCCGTCGGGGGTCTTCACCGAAATGCCGATGCCGTTGTCCTCGCACACGAACAGCACCGGCGCCGGCAGCCGCTGGTAGGCCGCCCAGGCGGCGGTGTTGAATGCGGTCTGTGCGGTGGCGTGGTTGGCCGAGGCGTCGCCGAAGGAGCAGATCACCACGCTGTCGTCCGGAATCGGCAGGCGGTGGCCGATGCGCCGCGCGGTTTCGATCGCCAGGGCCGTGCCCAGCGCCTTGGGCAGGTGCGAGGCGATGGTGGAGGTCTGCGGCAGCACCCACAGCGGCTTGCTGCCCCACACTTTGTGCCGGCCGCCGCTGGCGGGGTCGTCGCGGCTGGCCGCGAACGACAGCGCCGCGTCCATGACCGGATCCATGCCCGGCAGCTGGCGGAAGCGCTCGGCCATGAACGCGCCGGAGCGGTAATGCAGGAACGCCGGATCGGTATGCCGTGCCAGCCGCGCCACCAGCGCATTGCCCTCATGGCCGGACGAGCCGATGGTGTAGAAGACCTTGTTCTGCACCCGCAGCACGCGCGCCATCAGGTCCAGGTGGCGGCTGGCCAGCTGTGAGTCGAGCAGCGCGTCGAAGCCTTGCGCGTCCAGGCTGCTGCCGGGAACGATCGGCGCATCCGGTGCCGGCCGCGCGCGCGGCTCGCCGTGCCACTGGCGGACGAACTCGATGAAATTGACGTCGCAGATCTCGGCGCGGTTCAGGGCCTTCATGCGCGCGGGAATCGGATCGGGAACCACGGCAACCATGCACACCCTCCAGCAGAGCCGAACGGACGACCGCGCCGAGCATCGCCGCAACCGGCGCTGCTTGCCAAGCGCAGGTGCACAAAACCGGGCTAGCCCGCCCGGGCCCTCCACTGCTGCCGCGACTGCCCCCAGATCTCGATCGGCTTGCCGTCGTGCGGCGCTGGCAGTTCGCCGATCCGCAGCAGGCGGCTGCCGAGTTTGCGCGCGACGACCTTGGAGTTTTCGTTCGCCGCGTCGATGGTGTGGATCACCTCGTCCCACCCCAGCGTGTCGAACGCCCAGTCGATGGCGGCCACCGCGGCCTCCGGTGCGTAGCCCCTGCCCCAGCTGGCGTGGCGGATGCTCCAGCCCACTTCGGTCCCCGGCCAGTCCAGCGGCTGCCACGGCCCCATGCGGCCCACCCAGTCGCCCGTGCTTTTCTCGATCACCGAGAACATCGAGAAGCCATACAGGTGCCAGCTGCCCGCCAGGCAGCTGAAACTGCGCCATGCCTGGGACGGGGCCTGCACCCCGCCCAGGTGCTGCATCACCTGCGGATCGGTGCAGAACTGCAGGAAGGCATCGAAGTCCTCCGCGCGCGGCGGGCGCAGGATCAGCCGGTCGGTTTCCAGGCGCAGGTCGAAGATGCTCATGCGGGTGTCCCGTGGGTAAGCCGGGACCGATTCTCGCAGAACGGAAAAGGCCGGCAAGATGCCGGCCTTTCCAGGGTTGCCGGACAGGGCCCGGCGCTACTGCTGGTTGGTATCCAGCGCGGCGGTCTGGGTGACCAGCTGGCCATCCACCACCGGCAGGCGGTCGCTGGCCGGCTTGTTGGCCATCTTGACGGTCTTTTCGACGCCATCGTAGCGGTAGGTCACGTTGTAACCGGTCACCGCATTGGTGGTGCCCATGGCGATGCGGTTGCCCGGCTTGCTGGCCATGCGCATGGTGCCGGTGGTGCCATCTTCGTTGCGGTAGGTCACGTTGTAGCCGGTGACCTTGGTCGACTCGGAGGTGGCCGTTTCAGTGTGGCACTGGCGCTCGGTACGGTTGACCACGCGGCCGCCGACGTGGCGCTTGTCGACCTGGTTGCCGATCATGCCACCGGCCACGGCGCCGGCCGCGGTGGCCGCTTTGCGGCCGTTGCCACCGCCGACCTGGTTGCCGAGCAGGCCACCAATGACCGCACCGGCCACGGTGCCGCCGACGTTGCCGTCGCGCTCGGGCAGGCGCTCCTGCACCACCACGTCCTCGCAGACTTCGTGCGGGGTCTGCGTGGTCGAGGTTTCGCGCACCGGCTCGGTGCCGATCACGGTGGCGTAGGCCTTTTCCTTCTGGGTCAGTGGATCGACCTTGACCACGTCGGCGTATTCCAGGCGACCGGCCTTGTCCACGGCGACGTTGTCGGTGAGCGCACCGTCATCGGCGAGCGGCGTCGTGTCGAGGTTCGGGCGGGTCTGCGTGGCAGTAACCGGGTCGGCAGGGTTACCGCTTTTCATGAAGGCGGCGGTGGCGATGCCACCCACCAGCAGGGCGCCCGCAGCGACCAGGACAGTAGTAGTTGTGCTTTTCATAACCGACTCCCTGCGGACGATCCGCAACGTTCTTGATGCGGATTCCAGCATGCACTCCCTGAACAGAATCTCCACATGACGCATACACCTCACTTACCCATTCAGGTTCTGTCGTCGCAGGGCTCGTGATAGCGTTTACATCATCTGTCGAGGAGAGTGCGATGCCCGGTCCCCTGCTGCTGCCAGTCATGAAGTGGGCGCGCGGACTGCGCTACCCCACGCTGTTCAAGGTCACCGCCGCGCTGTTTGCAGTGACCTTGTTCATTCCAGACCCGATTCCGTTCGTGGATGAAATCCTGTTCGGGCTGGGCACCCTGCTGCTGGCCAACTGGAAACGCCGCAGCGACACCCTGCCCCCGCGCCTGGACCGGCGCGACGCGTGAACCTGTTCGACAGCCACTGCCACCTGGACGCCGACGAATTCGACCACGATCGTGCGCAGGTCATCGCGCGCGCGCAGGCCGTGGGCGTGCATGCGCAGGTGCTGCCGGCGGTGACCGCCGCCAGCTGGCCCAAGCTGCGCGACAGCGCGCGGCTCGCCGAGGGACTGTTCCCCGCCTATGGGCTGCACCCGATGTTCCTCGACCAGCACCGGCCGGAGCACCTGGACCAGCTGCGCGAATGGATCGCCCGCGAGCGTCCCTGCGCGGTGGGCGAATGTGGGCTGGATTTCTTCGTCGATGGCCTGGATGCCGACCAGCAGCAGTTCTATTTCGGCGGGCAACTGCGGATCGCCCGCGCGTTCGACCTGCCGGTGATCGTGCATGCGCGGCGCGCGGTGGATGCGGTGATCGCCGCAATCAAACAGGTGGGCGGCCTGCGCGGGGTGATCCACAGTTTTCCGGGCAGCCCGGAACAGGCCGCGCAGCTGCACAAGCTGGGTTTCCTGGTCGGCCTCGGCGGGCCGCTGACCTATGACCGCGCGCAGCGCCTGCGGCGACTGGTGGCACAGCTGCCATTGGAGCAGCTGCTGCTGGAAACCGACGCCCCGGACCAGCCGGACGCCGGCATCCGCGGCGAGCGCAACGAGCCGGCGCGATTGACGGTGATTGCAGAAACCGTGGCGCGGCTGCGCGGCGAGCCGGTCGAGGCGATTGCAGAGCAGACCACGGCAAACGCACGCAGGCTGTTCGGCCTGCGGTAGAGCCACGCCCTGCGTGGCTGCGGGGTATACGGCGAAGAGCAGCCACGCAGGGCGTGGCTCTACGGCTTCTTCTTCAGCAGCATCTCCAGCGCCTTGCCTACCGCCGCGAACGCAAACGCACCGGTGATGTGCGTGGCCGCGCCCAGGCCGGCACCGCAATCCAGCTTCAGCGCGGCATCGGCGCCCAGCTGCGGGCGCACGCCGCACACGCTGCCATCGGCCTGCGGGTATTTCACGTTCTCCAGCGAATACACCGCCGGCACCCCGAAGTAGCGCGAGGCGTTCTTCGGGAAGTTGAAGTCGCTGCGCAGTTTCTTGCGGATCAACGCCAGCATCGCGTCGTGCTCGGTCCGCGACACATCGCGGATGCGGACCAGGGTGGGATCGGTACGGCCGCCGGCAGCGCCCACGGTCAGGATCGGCAGCTTGCGACGGCGACACCACGCGATGGTTTCCACCTTGACCCGGAAACTGTCGCAGGCGTCGATCACCAGGTCGAAGCCGCGATCCAGCAGCGCCTCCATGTTCGAGACGGTCAGGAACGACGCAATCGCATCGACCTCGATGTCCGGGTTGATCGCGCGGCAGCGTTCGGCCATCGCCTCGGCCTTGTTGCGGCCGTAGTGCCCGGCCAGGGCCGGCAGCTGGCGGTTGGTGTTGGAGACGCAGATATCGTCGGCGTCGATCAGGGTCAGGTGCCCCACCGCCGTGCGCGCCAGCGCTTCAACCACCCACGAGCCGACCCCGCCCATGCCGACCACCGCCACCCGGCGGCGCGACAGATGGTCCACGGTGCCCACTCCATACAACCGGTCGATGCCGGCAAAGCGTTCGCGCAATACGTCGTTCATGGCTGCCATTTTAGACGGGCCGGTGCCCGGCATGTACGCCCGCCACGCGCCGCGGGTAGGATGCAGCGAGCCACCCACAAGGAAGCCACCGCGATGAACACGCCTGCCCCCACCCGCCGTCCGTCCGCGGCCTACCGCTATCTGTTCGTTGCCGGGCTGGGCCTGGTCGTGGGCCTGGTCGCCACGGTGATGGTGTCGCGCGCGATCCAGGCGCGGCAGGATCCGTTCCCCGGCAGCCTGATGCAGGTGATGCAGCGCCAGGTCGCCCTGCTCGGCGACGCGCAGGCACAGAACCGCTGCAGCCTGGCCGACAGCGTGCCGCGCCTGCAGACACTGCGCTCGCTGTCCAACGACCTGGACCTGGCCTTCCCGGACCTGCGCGACAACGCGCAGTTCCAGCAGCATGCCAGCGGCCTGCGCGCGACCCTCAACACCGCGCTCGCCGCCCCGCCGACCGACTGCGCGGCCATGGGCACGCTGGTGGAAAAGATCCAGGCCGACTGCAAGGCCTGCCATCAGGATTTCCGTTGATTCATCTGCCAGCCACGAAGTGAGGACTGGATTGGCGCCCTGTTCACGCAGCACAGGACAGGATCTGCGCCATGCGCCCCAGACGCATTCGACCACCCCTTCTGGCCAGGAGAACCACCATGAAGATCCAACTCATTGCTGCAGCCGCCGTTGCCACCGTCGCACTGGCTGGCTGCGCCACCTCGCCCGGGTACGGCGGTGGCGGCTACAACAACGGTTACAACAACAGCGGCTACAACAACGGTGGCAACTACAACACCAACCGCTGCGCCGACTGCGGCATCGTGACCCGGATCAACCAGGTGGCTTCCGGCCGCACCGCACCGAGCGCGACCGGCGCGATCCTGGGCGGCCTGGTCGGCGCGGTGGCCGGGCATGAAATCTCCGACCACACCGGCGGCAGCAAGGGCAACCAGAACATCGCCGCGGCCGCAGGCGCGGTGGGTGGCGCGCTGGCCGGCAACCAGATCCAGAAGAACGTCACCAGCGACACCTTCGACATCACCGTGCGCATGGACGACGGCCGCACCGTGGTGGTCAACCAGCGCGACCTGGGCGGGATCCGCGAGAACACCTACGTGCGCGTAGTCAACGGCCGGGTGGTCATCCGCTGAGCCAGCGACAATGGCACAGGCAAGAAAGAAGGCCCGCTTTCGCGGGCCTTCTTCGTTGTCAGGCGCCGGTTCTGGTCACCTGGATCAGGCCGGCTGGACCTTGTCGGCCTGCAGGCCCTTCTGGCCCTGCACCACTTCGAAGCTCACCGCCTGCCCTTCCTTCAGGCTCTTGAAACCCTGGGTTTCAATGGCGCGGAAGTGCACGAACACGTCTTCGCCGTTGGCGCGGCTGATGAAACCAAAGCCCTTGGCATCATTGAACCACTTCACGGTACCGCTCTCACGATCAGCCATCTCACTTACTCCCTGGTATCTCTGCTTTGTCGTTGGATACGCCTTTGCGGGCGGCTGACAGCAAGGGGGAAGCGAGGTGCATCGATGGAGCGGATCTTGAGGATCTACCATCATCAGGCCACGATCCACGGTGACCTTGCCAAGCTCAGCGACTGCAACTTAACCCGGGCAAAATGAAAAAGCAACTGCCTTAATTCCGATATGTCAACCCCATTTCCTTTGCCATACTTGGCCGCATGGACTCTTCATTCATCTTTTACGTTCTCGCCGTTGTCCTGGTCCTGATCGGCATCGCCGGGATCGTGCTGCCCGCGCTGCCAGGGATTCCGCTCGTCTTCGCGGGATTGCTGGTGGCTGCCTGGGGCGATGGCTTCGTGCATGTGGGCTGGGTACCGCTGACCGTGCTCGGGCTGTTGACCCTGGCGTCCTTCGCGGTGGACGTGATCGCCACGCTGGTCGGCGCCAAACGCGTCGGCGCCAGCCGCAAGGCGTTGTGGGGCACCTTCATCGGCAGCATCGTCGGGCTGTTCTTCATGCCCATCGGCCTGTTTGCCGGTCCGCTGGCGGGCGCCCTGCTGGGCGAGTACTGGCATACCCGCGAACTGGGGCGCTCGACCAAGGTGGGGCTGGCTACCTGGCTGGGGATCCTGCTCGGGTTCGCGCTCAAGCTGGCGCTGGTGATCGCGATGCTGGGGATCTTCGCCTTCGCCTGGTTCTTCTGAGCGCGATCGGCTTCACGTCCCGCGCACAGGGGACACCTGCATAAACGCGCTCATCCCCCAGCCGAGTCGCGCTGGCGGGAATCCGGGGCAGCAGCCACACTGTTCCGGTTCCTTCCCTTTACCGGCCCGCCCCCATGACCCACCGCCCCCGTTCGGCCCTGTTCTCCGCCCTGGCCCTGGCCACCGCCAGCCTGCCGCTGGCCGCCCAGGAATTGTCGCCGACCCCGGCCACGCCCGAGGCCTGCGCCCTGGTGGGCACGGACGCGGCGCGCCTGGCCTGCTACGACAAGCTGTTCCGGCCGACCGCGGAAACCACCCAGGCCGCCGACGCAGCGGCAGTCGCGGCCAAACAGGAACGTCGCGAAGAGCGGCAGGCCGCGCGCACCCCCGACGCACCGGCCACGGAGCGGGTCAAGCAGCGCTTGGGCGAAGTGTTCAAGAACGATGGGCATGAAGCGGCGCTGGCCAATGCCGGCAAGGGCTCGCTGCTGGACAGCCGCTGGGAACTGGCGCAGGACTCCAAGCTGGGTGCGTTCCAGCTGCGCGCCTACAAGCCGGTCTACCTGCTGCCGGCGTTCTGGACCAGCGACAAGAACCAGACCCCGCAGTCGCCCAACCCCGACAACACGGTGACCACGCCGCAGCAGCTGGACAGCAACGAGCTGAAGTTCCAGCTGAGCTTCAAGACCAAGGTCTGGGAGAACGTGTTCGGCGACAACGGCGACATCTGGGCCGGTTATACCCAGAGCTCGCGCTGGCAGGCCTACAACGCCGACAATTCGCGCCCGTTCCGCGAGACCAATTACGAACCGGAAATCATGATGATGTTCCGCAACGGCTACTCGATCGGCGGATGGCGCGGGCGCATGAGCGGGCTCAGCCTCACCCACGTTTCCAACGGCCGCGCCGACCCATTGTCGCGCAGCTGGAACCGGGTGATCGCCACCATCGGCCTGGACCGCGAAAACTGGGCGCTGGTGCTGCGGCCGTGGTACCGGCTGCCGGAAGACCGCGAAGACGACAACAACCCGGACATCGAGGATTACATGGGCCGCGGCGACGCGACCCTGACCTGGAACCGCAACGGCCACGAGGTTTCGCTGATGGCGCGGCATTCGCTGCGCGGCGGCGACCGTTCGCACGGCGCGCTGCAGTTGGATTACGGCTTCCCGATCAGCAACCTGCTGCGCGGCCACGTGCAGGTCTTCGACGGCTACGGCGAAAGCATGATCGACTACAACCACAAGGCCACCTACGTGGGCGTGGGCGTGTCCCTGCTGGAGTGGTACTGAGTTCGGAAGGGGGCCTGAGCCAAGCCCTCTCCGGCGCAGGCCCATGCGTTAAAGCATCCGTCACCGCTATCGGCGGTCGTTCGGGAACCGACCCTACCCCCGCCATCAGCCCACCGCGGTGGTGGTCCCGGCGATCGTTGCCGTGGCCGGACGCTGTTACCGCCAGTCGGTGATGCCTTCGCGGCGGTAGACCTCGGCGAACGCCGGGCGTGCTTTCAGACGCTCGGCGTAGGCCTTGAGTTCCGGCCAGGTATCGCTGGGCACCGGCATGTTGCGCGACCAGCGCATCAGCATCACCAGCATGAAATCCACCACGCTGACACGGTCGCCCAGGACGTACGGGCCGCCCTGCCGCAGGTGTCCGGCAAAGCGCGCCCACCCCGCTTCCAGCTGTTGCCGCGCACTGTCGCGCACCGCGTCGATGTTCGCAGCGCCGGCTACTTCATCGGCATAGAACCACGCACGGTACGCCGGCTGCAGGGTGTTGGCACACCAGAACATCCAGCGGTAGGCCTGAGCGCGCGCTTCCGTCCCCGGCGCCGGCAACAGCCCCGCCTGCGGGTGCAGATCGGCCAGGTGCAGCGCGATGGCCGCCGCTTCGGTCAGGACCTGGCCGTCGATCACCAGCGTCGGCACACGCCCGGCCGGGTTCAACGCCAGGTAGTCGGCGGACTTCTGTTGGCGCGTGTCGAAATCGAGCAGGACCAGCTCATGCTCGATATCCAGTTCGATCAGCAGCCAGTGCACGACCAGCGAGGCGGTGCTGGCGGAGCCATACAAGGTCGTTGTCATCGGCGCGATACCTGCAGACAGGGAAGGTTCGGATTATGCCAAATGCAGAACGGCGCCTTTCGGCGCCGTTCCTGGGAGCGTGCCCACCAACGGTGGGCACCTACCGATGCGTTTCAGCGCATCGGGCGGCGCGGCTTCAGGCCACAACCACCGGGATCTTGCCGATGCGGGCCTGCCACTCGCGCGGGCCGGTGGTGTGCACCGACTCGCCGGTGGAGTCGACCGCCACGGTCACCGGCATGTCCTGCACGGTGAACTCGTAGATCGCTTCCATGCCCAGGTCGGCGAAGCCCACCACCCTGGCGGCCTTGATCGCCTTGGACACCAGGTAGGCCGAACCGCCCACCGCCATCAGGTACGCCGACTTGTTGTCGCGGATCGCCTCGATCGCGGCCGGACCACGCTCGGCCTTGCCGACCATGCCGAGCAGGCCGGTCTGCTCCAGCACCTGGCGGGTGAACTTGTCCATGCGGGTAGCGGTGGTCGGACCGGCCGGGCCCACCACTTCGTCGCGCACCGGATCGACCGGGCCCACGTAATAGATGAAACGCCCCTTCAGGTCGACCGGCAGCGGCTCGCCCTTGTTGAGCATGTCGACCATGCGCTTGTGCGCGGCATCGCGGCCGGTGAGCAGCTTGCCGTTGAGCAGCAGGGTCTGGCCCGGCTTCCAGCTGGCCACGTCTTCCGGGGTGATCGTGTCCAGGTCGACACGGGTGCCCTTGGAGGCGTCGTAGGTGATCTGCGGCCAGTCTTCCAATGACGGCGGGTCGAGCATCACCGGACCGCTGCCGTCCAGGGTGAAGTGGGCGTGGCGGGTGGCGGCGCAGTTGGGGATCATCGCCACCGGCAGGTTGGCGGCGTGGGTCGGGAAGTCCTTGACCTTGATGTCCAGCACCGTGGTCAGGCCGCCCAGGCCCTGTGCGCCGATGCCCAGTGCGTTGACCTTGTCGTACAGCTCCAGGCGCAGTTCTTCGGCACGGTTGGACGCGCCGCGGGCCTTGAGTTCGTTGATGTCGATCGGCTCCATCAGCGATTCCTTGGCCAGCAGCATCGCCTTTTCAGCCGTGCCACCAATGCCGATGCCGAGCATGCCCGGCGGGCACCAGCCGGCGCCCATGGTCGGCACGGTCTTGAGCACCCAGTCGACGATGGAGTCGGACGGGTTGAGCATGGCGAACTTGCTCTTGGCTTCGGAACCACCGCCCTTGGCTGCCACGATCACGTCCACGGTGTCGCCCGGCACGATCTTCATGTTGACCACGCCGGGGGTGTTGTCCTTCGTATTGACGCGCTTGCCGGCCGGATCGGCCAGCACCGAGGCGCGCAGCCTGTTGTCCGGGTGGTTGTAGGCCCGACGCACGCCTTCATTGGCCATGTCTTCCAGGCTCATGGTCGCGTCATCCCAGCGCACGTTCATGCCCACTTCCAGGAACACGGTGACGATGCCGGTGTCCTGGCAGATCGGCCGGTGGCCTTCGGCACACATGCGCGAATTGATCAGGATCTGCGCCATCGCTTCCTTCGCGGCCGGCGATTCCTCGCGCTCATAGGCGGCGGCAAGGCTCTTGATGTAATCGACCGGGTGGTAGTACGAGATGTACTGCAGCGCGTCGGCGATGGACTGGATGAGGTCTTCCTGCTTGATCGATGTCACGTAATGCTCGCTTGCTCGGGGCTGGCGGGGGTAAGCCCACCATTTTAGCGCCCCTGCCCGGCGGTGGTGGGAATGACTCCCGATAAGCCGCGCCGCAGGATGGCCGGCCAACGGCCGGCGCTACCGGGCTTCACGGCGGGGGCAGGCACAATGTCTCCATGCCCGCCTCCCCTGCTGCCGGCGCCGCCGGCCCCAAGAACCCCAGCCTGCGCGAACGCTTCCAGGCGATGCGCAACCTGCCCCCCTTCCTGCGCCAGGTCTGGCAGACCAGTCCCTGGCTGGCGTCGGCCAGCTTGGGCCTGCGGGTCATCCGCGCGTTGCTGCCGGTGGCGATGCTCTACGTGGGCAAGCTCATCATCGATGCGGCGCTGCTGCTGAGCCGCCACGAGGCCGGCTTCCCGCCGTTCGAGGAGGCGCTCTACAGCGGCCTGCTCAACCCGCTGCTGGGCCTGCTGGCGCTGGAGTTCGGCCTGGCTATCGCCTCGGACCTGCTCGGCCGCATCGTCAGCTACGCCGACACCCTGCTCTCGGAACTGTTCACCAACGTCACCAGCATCCGCCTGATGGAGCACGCGGCCGAGCTGGACCTGGAGGACTTCGAAGACCCGGACCTGCAGGACAAGCTCGACCGCGCCCGTCGCCAGACCATGGGCCGGATGAACCTGATGAGCCAGCTGTTCGGCCAGGTGCAGGACGCCATCACCGTGGCCAGCCTGGCGGTGGGCCTGCTGGTGTATGCGCCGTGGCTGATCCTGCTGCTGGCGGTGGCGCTGGTGCCGGCGTTCATTGGCGAGTCGCACTTCAACGCGGCCGGCTACAGCCTCAACTTCCAGTGGACGCCGGAGCGGCGCCAGCTGGACTACCTGCGCCAGATCGGGGCCAGCGTGGAGACCGCCAAGGAGGTGAAGATCTTCAACCTCCACCGCTTCCTGATCGACCGCTACCGCTTCCTGGCCGAGAAATTCTTCCGCGCCAACCGCGCGCTGGCACGCAAGCGTGCGTTCTGGGGCACGCTGCTGGCGGCGCTGGGCACGCTGGGCTACTACACCGCCTACGCCTACATTGCATGGCGCACCGTGCGCGGCGACTTTTCCATCGGCGACCTCACCTTCCTGGCCGGCAGCTTCCTGCGCCTGCGACAGTTGCTGGAAGGCCTGCTGATCGGCTTTTCGCAGGTGGCCAGCCAGGCGCTGTACCTGGACGACCTGTTCTCGTTCTTCCAGATCGAGCCGGAGATCCACTCGCGCCCGGACGCGGTACCGGTGCCGCAGCCGATCACCCGGGGCTTCGTGTTCGAGAATGTGGGTTTCCGCTACCCGGACGCCGAAGCGTGGGCGGTACGCCACCTTGATTTCGAGCTGCGTGCCGGCGAGGTGCTGGCCCTGGTGGGCGAGAACGGCGCCGGCAAGACCACCCTGGTGAAGCTGCTGGCGCGGCTGTACGACCCCGACGAAGGCCGCATCCTGCTCGACGGCCGCGACCTGCGCGACTACGACCTGGACGACCTGCGCGCCAACATGGGGGTGATCTTCCAGGACTTCGTGCGCTACAACCTGACCGCGGGCGAGAACATCGGGGTGGGCCTGGTCGAGGCGATGACCGACGATGCGCGCATCCGCGACGCGGCCCGGCGCGGCATGGCCGACGCGGTCATCGAGGGCCTGCCGCAGGGCTATGAGCAGCTGATCGGGCGCCGTTTCAAGCAGGGCGTGGATCTGTCCGGCGGGCAGTGGCAGAAGATCGCCATCGCCCGCGCCTACATGCGCGACGCGCAGGTGATGATCCTGGATGAACCGACCGCCGCGCTCGATGCGCGCGCCGAGTTCGAGGTGTTCCAGCGCTTCAAGGAGCTGTCCGACAACCGCACCGCGGTGCTGATCTCGCACCGGTTCTCGTCGGTGCGCATGGCCGACCGGATCCTGGTGCTGGCCGAGGGGCGGCTGGAAGCCAGCGGGACCCACGCCGAGCTGATGACGCAGGGCGGGCGCTATGCGGAATTGTTCGAGTTGCAGGCCGCCGGGTATCGGTGAAGCAGCCGGGCAGAGCCCGGCTCTACGGGGGCGTGGAACGGGTCTCTGCCCTGCTGTTTCGACACCCTGACCCGGGTTCAATGAGAATTTATCTCATTTGAGATAAACTGGGCGCGACAACACAGATCAGACCCCACCCCCATGTCTTCTGCTTTCGGCGCCGAAACGGTGCTTGAGGTCCGTCACTGGACCGACGCCTACTTCAGCTTCACCACCACCCGCGACAGCGGCTTCCGCTTCGAGAATGGTCAGTTCGTGATGATCGGTCTGGAAACCGAGGCGCGTCCGCTGCTGCGTGCGTATTCGATTGCCAGCGCCAACTGGGAAGAGAACCTGGAGTTCTTCAGCATCAAGGTGCAGGACGGCCCGCTGACCTCGCGCCTGCAGCACATCAAGCCGGGCGACAAGGTGCTGGTCGGAAAGAAACCGACCGGCACGCTGCTGATCAGCGACCTGCACCCCGGCAGGCACCTGTACCTGCTGGGCACCGGCACCGGCCTGGCGCCGTGGCTGTCGGTGATCAAGGACCCGGAAACCTACGAGCGCTTCGACAAGGTGATCCTTACCCACGGCGTGCGTTACGAGAAGGACCTGGCGTACCGCGAGCTGTTCGAAAAGGAACTGCGCGAGCACGAGTTCCTGGGCGAGATGATCGGCGACAAATTGCTTTATTACCCCGCCGTGACCCGCGAACCGTTCCCGAACCAGGGCCGCCTCACGGCGCTGCTGGAAAGCGGCGAAATGCAGCGCACCCTTGGCCTGCCGGAACTGAGCCCGGAAAACGACCGCGCGATGATCTGCGGCAGCCCGCAGATGCTGGCCGACCTGCGCCACGTGCTGGACGCGCGCGGCTTCCAGACCTCGCCTCGGATCGGCACTCCGGGCCATTACGTGTTCGAGCGCGCGTTCGTCGAGAAGTGACGTCTGACCGATGCCTCACCGCGTAGAGCCACGCCCTGCGTGGCTGCTCTTCGTTGGGCACCGCCAAGCCACGCAGGGCGTGGCTCTACGCCGGTTTCCCGCACTCCGTAGCGACACGCCATGCGTGTCCAGCGGTCACCCCAACGCAGCCTCGATGTCGCCGCGCAGGCTCTCCGGCTTGTCAGTCGGCGAGTAGCGCTCCCGCACCTTGCCATCACGGCCGACCAGGAACTTGCTGAAGTTCCATTTGATCCCGCTCAGGCCGAGCAGCCCCGACTTCTCGGCCTTGAGCCACGACCACAGCGGATGGGCGTTGGCACCGTTGACCTCGATCTTCTCCGACAGCGGGAAGTCCACCTCGTAGGTCAGTGAACAGAAGCTGCGGATCTCATCAGCATTGCCCGGTTCCTGGCGGCCGAACTGGTCGCAGGGAAAACCGATCACGACCAGGCCGCGCTCGCGATACTCGCGCCACATCGCTTCCAGCCCTTCGTACTGCGGGGTGAAGCCGCATTTGCTGGCCACGTTGACCAGCAGCAGGGCCTGGCCTCGATACTGGTCCAGCGACTGGGGCTGGCCGTCGAGGTCCACGAACGAGAAATCGAAGGCGGTGGTCATGGGAGTACTCCGGGGAGGGGTCAGGCCATTGTAGAGCCGCGCCGAGAGACCGATGGGCGCCCATTCGACGAACGCGTCGCCACGCGCCCGGCCCCTGACGCATGGCAAGGAACACGGTTTTGAGCGCGCATTGCCCTTCGCCGGATGCCCCGCAGCCACGCAGGGCGTGGCTCTACGGCAGCCATCGTTCCGCCCCCGCACATGCCTTTCGACACAAGCCCGGGCCCCTCGGGCCGGGTTACCCTCGGGCACTTGTCTGACCGGAGATTACCCCTTGACCACCCGTCTTGCCCTCGCCGTCGCCGTGACCCTCGGCCTTGCCCTGCCCGCCTATTCCGCCGTGGCCGCCACCCCGGCCGCCAACGCTGCCCAGCAGGCCAACCCGTTCCTCGCCGACAGCCCCCTGCCGCTGCACTACCCGCAGTTCGACAAGATCAAGGACAGCGACTTCGCCCCCGCCTTCGATGCCGGCATGGCCCAGCAGCTGAAGGAAGTGGAGGCCATCGCCAACAACAAGGCCAAGCCGACCTTCGACAACACCCTCATCGCCCTGGAAAAGAGCGGTGACACCCTGGACCGCGCTACCACCGTGTTCTTCAGCCTGGTCGGCGCCGACACCAACGATGCGCGCAAGAAGCTGCAGGCCGACTACTCGGCGAAGTTCGCCGCGCACAG
>Ga0213821_1000534_pt1 | contig 22683 bp, 12 predicted proteins | sample MC6MC0909MG_FD_179894 | JGI IMG/M metagenome (GOLD analysis project Ga0213821, IMG submission 179894) | Enriched soil aggregate microbial communities from Iowa State University, Ames, United States - MC6-MC0909-MG | ecosystem: Environmental > Terrestrial > Soil > Unclassified | place: USA: Iowa...
ACCAACCATTCGGCGGCTTCAACATGTCAGGTACAGACTCAAAAGCTGGTGGCCCAGACTACCTACAGCTTCATATGCAAGCGAAAACAACTTCAGAAATGCTTTAATATTTAGCAAGTTAGTGGAAGAAAACCACTTTGATGTAGGGCTGTTCCATAAGTAATTGAAGGATATATATTGAAGAGAATCTGTAAGACTTCTTTGGGTATGCGTACATGATGGTTATCCGCAGACACAAATGTGAGGCGACTGAGCACCTATGGAAGCTAGCAGATTCTTGTTCATCCTTTTTTTAGAAAATGCTGATGAATAAATTATTTCTATTAAATTGTTTTATTGAACTTTGTCCCTTTATTCCATAGATGAAGTAAGGAGAGAATATGATATGACAAAAACACAACAAGTGATTGAACAAACTCAAAATTTTGGTGCTGCAAACTATCATCCACTGCCAATCGTAATTTCAGAGGCTGAGGGTGTATGGGTAAAAGATCCAGAGGGTAATAAATACTTAGATATGTTATCAGCATACTCTGCTGTTAACCAAGGACATCGCCATCCGAAAATCATTGCTGCGTTAAAAGAACAAGCTGATAAAGTAACATTAACTTCTCGTGCATTCTACAGTGAAAACCTAGGTGAATGGTATGAACTTGTTGGACAATTAACAAATAAACAAATGGTATTACCAATGAATACAGGTGCAGAAGCGGTTGAAACTGCTTTTAAAGCGGCTCGTCGTTGGGCATATGATGTAAAAGGTGTAGAACAAGGCAAGGCTGAGGTTATTGCATGTAATGGTAACTTCCATGGTCGAACAATGCTGGCTGTTTCTCTATCATCAGATGAAGAATATCGTCGTGGCTTTGGTCCAATGCTACCTAATATTAAGCTAGTAGACTACGGTAACCTAGAAGCTTTAAAAGCAGCGATCACTCCAAATACTGCTGCATTTTTAATTGAACCAATTCAAGGAGAAGCTGGTATCGTGATTCCACCAGAAGGCTTCTTAAAAGCTGCTCGTGAGCTTTGCCGTGAAAACAATGTATTATTTATTGCAGATGAAATTCAAGCTGGTTTAGCACGTACAGGTAAAATGTTTGCCTGTGATTGGGAAGAAGTAGAGCCTGATATGTACATCCTTGGTAAAGCTTTAGGTGGCGGTGTATTCCCAATTTCTTGTGTAGCTGCAAACCGTGACATCTTAGGTGTCTTCAATCCAGGCTCACATGGTTCAACTTTCGGTGGTAATCCTTTAGCATGTGCTGTTTCTATTGCATCCATTAAGGTATTACTAGATGAAAAATTAGCTGAACGCTCACAACAACTTGGTGAATACTTCAAAGGTAAATTACGAGAAATTAACAACCCTGTAATTAAAGATGTTCGTGGTCGAGGTCTATTCATTGGGATGGAGTTAACTGAAGCGGCTCGTCCATACTGTGAAAAACTGAAAGAATTAGGCTTGCTATGTAAAGAAACACATGACACAGTTATTCGTTTTGCTCCACCATTAGTGATTTCACAAGAAGATTTAGATTGGTCAATTGAACAAATTGAAAAAGTATTTAAACTTTAACAAAATGTTCACATTTTAATTCGGAAGTATGTTACAATGATGCCGATATACTATCATTAAAAAAAACAAAGAGGCGATTTAATATGTCTGAAAACTTAAACCTGTTCACATCAACACAAGATGTCATTCAAGAGGCTCTAAATAAACTTGGTTATGACGAAGCAATGTATGAATTATTAAAAGAACCGCTTCGCATGCTACAAGTACGCATCCCGGTGAAAATGGATGATGGTACAACAAAAGTGTTTACTGGTTACCGTGCACAACATAATGATGCTGTTGGACCAACAAAAGGTGGGGTACGTTTCCACCCACAAGTGTCTGAGGAAGAAGTTAAAGCGCTTTCAATGTGGATGACATTGAAATGTGGAATTGTCGATTTACCATATGGCGGTGGTAAAGGCGGAGTCATTTGTGACCCACGTCAAATGTCTATGGGAGAAATCGAGCGCTTAAGCCGTGGTTATGTACGTGCAGTAAGTCAAATCGTAGGACCAACAAAAGATATTCCTGCGCCAGACGTATTTACAAACGCACAAATTATGGCTTGGATGATGGATGAATACAGCCGTATGGACGAATTCAACTCACCAGGTTTCATCACTGGTAAACCACTAGTGCTTGGCGGTTCACAAGGTCGTGATCGTGCAACTGCACAAGGTGTTACAATCGTTATTGAAGAAGCAGCGAAAAAACGTGGCATTAATATTAAAGGTGCACGCGTGGTTATTCAAGGATTTGGTAACGCAGGTAGCTTCCTTGCGAAATTCATGCATGATTTAGGTGCAAAAGTAATCGGTATTTCAGATGCTTATGGTGCACTTCATGATCCAGAAGGTTTAGATATTGACTACTTATTAGATCGTCGCGATAGCTTCGGAACAGTAACTACTTTATTTGAAAACACTATTTCAAACAAAGAACTATTAGAGCTTGATTGTGATATTTTAGTGCCAGCTGCTATTGAAAACCAAATTACAGCTGACAATGCACACAATATTAAAGCAAACATCGTAGTAGAGGCAGCAAATGGTCCAACTACAGCTGAAGCAACGAAGATTTTAACTGAGCGTGGCATTTTACTTGTACCAGACGTGTTAGCTTCTGCCGGTGGTGTTACGGTTTCTTACTTCGAGTGGGTTCAAAATAACCAAGGTTATTACTGGACAGAAGAAGAGGTAGAAGAACGTCTATACAAAAAAATGGTTGAAGCATTTGATAATGTATATACTACAGCAACGACACGTAATATTAACATGCGCTTAGCAGCCTATATGGTAGGTGTTCGTCGTACTGCAGAAGCTTCACGCTTCCGTGGATGGGTTTAATTAACTAGATAAATACAAAACGAGTCATTCCTATATCATTAGGATGACTCGTTTTTGTCTTGGGGCGACTTGTGTTTATTTGTTTGGATAAGATGCTCCAGTCGCTTTTCTAAAACCACTTTTCTTTCCTTCCGCACCTTTTGCACACGCAGAAATTTCAATAACCCTATTCCACCGAAAATAGCAACAAAGCAAACGGTTACAATAATTAACATAAACATAAGCGAAATTCCTTTATTCTATGTACTGTCTCTACTATACAATAACTATCTAAACAAATTCTGAACATATGGATAGAATATATGTATAGGTTGATAGAACTGTTATATAGCTAGATTGAACTATTGTGAATAAAAAGTTCCTTTCCTTTTTTGTTCAGATTTTGTTCAGGAAGACTATAGTAAATTAAAGTATGACGGTGTTAAAAATTTGAAAGGGGCGAAAATATTTAATGATGAATAACGGAATTTTAAATAGGTGGGAGGAAGAAGGATGCAGATCATAACGAAGCAGAAAAAATGGTGGAAGCGTTCACTTGCCGTCATGCTTTCACTTACACTTGTGACAAGTAGTGTTTCGCTGACAGGATTGCCTAAAAAAGCGCAAGCAGCGGATCCTGTGAGTCCGGGTGGTGTAAGTACACAACCAGTACTATGGTTGAAGGCAAATGATGGAGCTAGTAAGGACAGTAATGATCAGTTAACTGGCTGGACTGATATAACAGGACATAATACATTTACTTTACATGTTCCTTTAGGAGAAGAAGCAAGAACACCAAAGTATAAAGAGGATGGGGTGAACTTCAACCCAAATGTGATCTTTGGTAATCCTTCAAGTACAAACCATTATAGTAACTCTGCTAAGTTAATTGGAGATAAAAAAATTACTTTCCAGTCGGGGTATGCAGTATATAAAACTCCTCAAAGTGGGCATATTGGTACATTGATTGGTTCCATTGAAACGATTAATTATGGTGCTAACATTTTAGGCGGTCATAGTAATGCTTTCGCTGTAGGGACTGGTGCAAATAGTACACACCGATATTTCCAAGGAATGGTAAGAGGTCAAAATCAACTAGTTGACTATGAAATTGTTAATCAAAGTTCTCATGTAGCAAGAGTGGATGGAAAGGAAAATTCGACACCATCAACCCAGTTTGGACCAATGACAATTACACCTGTTATTGGAGCAACTGCCGGTACTAGTGGTTCGAATTGGGTAGGTTTGAATGGAGAAGTAGCAGAAATTATTTTGTTTGATACTTCAACAAGTGTAGAACGTGCGAAAATCGAAACCTATTTAGCTGTAAAATATGGTATTACATTAGGTGATGGTAGTGTTGACTATGTAGCAACGAATGATGCCATCGTTTGGTCCGCTGATAGTGAATACAAACACAATATTGCAGGTATTGCACATGATGATGCAGAAGATTTATTACAAAAGCAAAGTCGAAGTATTCATACAGGCACACAAGTAGCAATTGGTATTAATGCACTCACTGAAACAAATGCGGCTAACACCGGGTCATTGATAAATGGACAATATTTGATTTGGGCCGATAACGGCAAGGATCTAGCGTTCACAAAGCAAATCGGCACAACTAACAAAAATCATGCTGAACGTATTTGGAAAGTACAAAATACAGGAAGTGTGGGTAAAGTAGAAATTGCCATTCCAAAGAGTGCACTTCCAGAAAACGCAACATTACGAGTAGGGGACAGCGATACAGATTTTGCACTAGCAACTGAACATACATTAACAGAGATTACTTTAAACGGCACACCTCATTATGCTGCAAAAGTCACGTTAGAAGATGGTCAGTATTTCACGTTTGCAGAGGATGTCCCTACTCCTAAAACACCTGGAGGTATTGATTCATCTAAACTTTCCTTATGGGTAAAAGCAGATAGTGCAACTGCTGTAAATGGAAATGTGACAGCATGGAAAGATGAAACAAATGAAAATGATTTTTCAATAACTGGAAATCCGAAAATTGAATCTTCAAGTGTTAACTTTAATCCTTCAGTGTCATTTGATGGTATTGACTATTTTGTAGGGAATAAATCAATCTCGATGACAGAAGCTTATACTGTGGCGATGTGGAATGGAAATAAAAAAGGTACATCTGCCCAAACAACTAAAGGGGTAATTCTCTCACCAACGCTACAGAATGGGGCAGCAGACTATTATTTTTGGAATAATGGGGATATTAATGGGCTGTATTCAGGGGATGGAACTTATAGTATCATGTCTCTACCTAAAGATGGCGAGTACAATTTGTGGAATGCTACACAAGGCATTTCACGTAAAGACGGTAGCGCTAATGGAAATACAAATGGTAGATTTGCTATTGCAGGTATACCGCAAATTGGTAAACGAAATGAATATACAACTCCTGCTAATGAGATGGGTAACATGAATGGTAATATTGCTGAAATTATTAGCTTAAATGCGAAAGCAGATACCACTGAACGAAATAAAGTAGACAGTTATTTAGCTTTAAAATATGGCATTACCTTGAATAATGGAGCGAGCAACTATGTGGACACTGCTAGTACCCCAGTATGGACAGCAGATGCTACGTATAAAAATAATGTTGCTGGTATTGCTCGTGATGATGCAGAGGCTTTATATCAGAAACAAAGCCACAGCATCAATACAGGAACACAAGTAGTGATTGGACTTGATACACTTGTTAACACAAATAGTGCTAATAACGGTACGCTGACAGATAAACAATATTTAATCTGGGGCGATAATGGTGCAGCGTTGAAATTTACGAAGCCGGTTGGTACTACAGGTAAGAACCATAGTGAACGTATTTGGAAAGTACAAAATACGGGTGGTGTTGGTGAAGTAAGTATTGCGATTCCAAAAGCTTCTGTGCCAACTGGTACAACATTATTAGTGGGAGCAAGTGAGACAGATTTCACTACTGTTACACCTCATCCAATGACAGAGGTGACCGTTGCAGGTACAGATTACTATGTTACAAAAGCGACTTTAGCTAATGGTCAGTATTTCACGTTTGCAGCGGATGTACCTGTACCGCAAAGCGTGAAAGTGGAAGAAATCACAGCGAATCAAAATCAAATTGCCGTGACATTTGATAAAGACATCAAATTAACAGCTCCTGAAGCAACTGGGTTTACTGTGACTGTAGGTACTGAAACAATTACACTTACGAATGCAGATCTTAAAGTAGATCCTGTAAATCCAAAACGACTACTGATTACATTACCAACAGGGACAGATGCGACTGGTAAATCCGTAAAAGTGGCGTATGATGGACAAGGCCATTTAACAGGCACAAATGATGTTCCTGTAAATGATTTTAATAAAGATTTAACACTTGTTGATAAAACGGCGCTTAGCAATAAAATCACAGAAGTAAAGGGCTTAACACAAACAGACTACACACCAGATAGCTGGACATCATTACAAAACGAATTAACAAAGGCGAAAGCTGTATTTGATAACCCAAGTGCCACACAAGCAGAGGTAAATGCGGCATTACAGGCATTAGAAGATGCACAAAATGCCTTAAAAGCACCAAAACCAACAAGTGTGGCACTGACACAAACTGTAACAGACGGCAATAAAGTGACACTGACATTCAATCAAGAAGTAGAGCTAACAGATTTAACAGGCTTTACTGTCATGGTGGATGGAACGCCAGTAACACCGACATTTGAAGTAGATCCAACTGATAGTAAAAAGGTAATCTTTACACTGCCGAATGGCACAGATGTGACGAATAAAGAAGTAAAGGTTATTTATAATAGTGCAGGAAATTTAAAAGGTAAGGGAGCGACAGGTGCGCCTGTAGAAAATTTTGAAATGGTGGCAGAGGATCCATACAGCGCAGCGTTCCAAATTACACAGCCAGACGCAGTGACAGCTAATCCGCAGCCAACAATTGGTGGGAAGGTGGATGTAACGACAACGCCATCCACGGTGACGATTGTCTTGAAAAATGACAAGGATGAGTCTCTGTTGGTAGATGTGGCGGCAACAGTCGATCCACTAACAGGTGAATGGACATTTACACCACCAACAGATTTACCAGATGGCATATACACAATCATTGCAACAGCAACAAATGGTCAACAAACGGTAACAAAGAAACATACATTCATAGTTGCAACAACACCAATAGTAAACAAAGTGCCACTACAGCAAAAGGTGGACGATGCTAAAAATTTAGTTGCAGGCGAGTATACACCAGCGAGCTGGGCAAAGTATCAAGAGGCTTTAAAGAAAGCGAATGAAGTACTGACGAATCCAAATGCTACACAGGAAGAAGTAGATAAAGCATTAGTAGCATTAACAGCAGCACAAAATGCACTTGTGAAAATAGGCAAAGGGCTAGGTACATTAACTCCATCTACAGGTACGTTAAGTCCAAGCTTCCAAACAGGTGTCACAGATTACACAATGACTGTTGGTTATCCAACAAATGTGATTGACTTTACAGCAATTCCAGTGGAAGCTGGTGCTACAGTAACGACAACAGTTAATGGGCAGCCAGGCAGTATTGGCCAAATTCCATTGCGTGTAGGCGAAAACATACTTGTCATTACAGTAAAAGATGCAAATGGTAACGAGAAACACTATACCGTGAAAATCTATCGTCAAGCTGATACATCTTATCCAGGTGGTGGGAATTCAAGTAACGGTGGTACGACAACACCTGTAACACCGACACCAGGAGACACAAAAACCAAAATCCAAGTGGTGCTTGAAATTGATGGCGAGAAACCACTGGAAAAAACAACAGTAGAAATTGAACGTACTAAGCATGCCAACGGCGACATCACGGACTTCGTAGCTCTTACAGAAGCCAATGCCAAAGAAGCTGTGGCTAAGGCAAAGGAAATCGGCAACAATATTGCCCGTATCGTATTGCCAGATGTCAATGATGAAGTGAAGGAAGCGAAGGTCGAAATTCCAAAAGAATCCTTGAAATTACTACGCGATAACGGTTTATCGTTAGAAATTTCAACAGAAAATGGACATATTGCGATTCCAGTAAGTTCAATGGAAGGCATTGACGATAACTTCTACTTCCGTTTAGTACCAGTGAAAAAGGAAAGTGAGCGTCAAGCAATTGAAGAGCGTGCCCGTGCAGAGCGCGTAGTACGTGAGACACTGCAGAGCAACGATGTCCATGTAGTGGCACGTCCAATGACAATCGAAACAAATATGCCAAGTCGTCCTGTACAGGTGACATTGCCATTAAAAGGCGTGAAAATCCCAACAAATACAGCAGAGCGTGAGGCATTCCTGAAGCAATTAGCGATATTTATTGAACATTCCGATGGGGAGAAGAAAGTGGTTATCCCTGAGGTGGTAACAATGGCGAAGGGTGAGCTAGGCTTACGCTTCACAGTCGAGAAGTTCAGTACATTCACGATTATTCAGGTGAATAAGGAAGAACAAACAAAACCATCTCTTGAAGTAAAAGAGCATGAAGCGTACATTAAAGGCTTCCCAGATGGCACATTCGGTCCCGAGAAAAACGTAACACGTGCTCAAGTGGCAACAATGATTGCGCGTATCTTAGGCTATACAGATGGTACAGTAAATACTGCACTATTTAAGGATATTCCAAGCGATCATTACGCAGCGGGTGCCATTGCCTTTGTCAAAGAGCGTGGCATTATGAATGGCGATGTCAATGGCAACTTCCGTGCAAGCGAAAACATTACACGTGCACAAATGGCAACGGTAGTGGCGAACTTTAAGCAACTGCATATCGAAGAGAATGTAGCGATTACATTCAACGATACAAAAGGTCATTGGGCACAATGGATTATCGAAGCAAATCGTGCGGCAGGCATCATCAACGGTCGTCAGGATGGTAGCTTTGCGCCAGACGAGCATTTAACACGTGCTCAAGCTGTGGTCATGATGAACCGCATGTTCAAGCGTGGCCCGCTACATGGCGTGACAGCACCAAGCTTCCCAGATGTAAAGGCAACACACTGGGCGTTTAACGAAATTGAAGAGGCAGCGAATCCTCATGCATATTTCATTGATGAAGAGGGGCAAGAGCAGATTAATTGAATAAGTTTGGGCAATTACAGGCTAAGTACTTTTTAGCCTGTTTTTCAGTTATTTATGGGGAAATAAATAAAATTATTAATTGATTGAAAAGAATTTTTTTGTAATAAATAGATATTTTAAAAGATCTGTTCAGATTTTGTTCAGGTACCCCTTGATAGACTAAATAGGAAAGTTATGAAGCCAATATTTAGCGAAGGGGAGAACAATAAATGAAAAATAGTACAGCACTTTATGACAAACTATTTAGAATAGCGATGGTTACAGTCATGGCAAGTAGTGCAGTGGCAGTTGTAGCACCAGATACGACAAAGGCGAATACCGATGGAGAAGCATTTAAGGATGTGAAAACGACCTCAGATTACTATGAATATGTCAATGAATTATTTGAGCGTGGTTTCGTCCACGGCTACTCAGATGGTTCTTTTAAGCCTACGGGATTATTAACACGTGCTCAGGCATCGAAGATTTTAGCTCTTAATTTAGGGCTAGATATTACGAAAACTTCTAACGTTACTTTTAAGGACCTTCCAAGTGATGACTGGGCGTATCCATATATAGCAGCATTAAAACAAGCAGGCATTATTGATGGCTATGAGGATGGTACATTTAAACCAAATGCTCCGATTACACGTAATCAAATAGCTAAAATAATAGTTAAAGGATATGGCCTAAAGCCGGCCAAAGCGATTACGTTACCATTTACAGATGTACAGGCTGACAATAATTGGGCGGCTCCCTATATTCAAACACTATTTGATTTAGGTATTACCATCGGGCAAACGTCTTCCATTTATGGTGGCAATGCTACGGTGACACGTGCTAATATGGCGGCGTTTACGATTCGCTCTGAAATGATAACTGACTATCGTGACAACCGCCGCCCGGATGAAAATGTTATTTCTTCTATTGAGGGCAATAAAATGACGCTTGATGGCCAAGTGTACTATATAAAAAAAGAATTACAGCCTTTGCTGCATACCCGTAACTTGGCAGTATTAAATGAAGCAAACCTCAATTTTATTAAAATTGGTACAAAGATTGTAGGAATTCGCAATTTGGAATTATTGCATGGAGGTACAGCAGATCATACATTAACACTTGATTTAGCGGGTAGCACAGTGGAAGCTAATATATTGATTACTGGGGATTATATTAAACTTGCAAATGCTTCTATTGTTGGCGATGTCATCATTAAAAAGGGCAACCAAAAGCAAATTGAGATAAGTAATCTTAATGTAGATGGTCGTTTAATTATCGAGGGTGAAGCAAAACGCGACCAAGAAACAGTATTGAAGTTGTTGAACAGTAACGTGTCTGAAATGGTCGTAAATCGTGATGAAACAAAAATCATCACAGATCATACAACGCCAACTATTAAAGTGGGCGATAATGTTTCTGAAATTGAAGTTTCTGGTAAAATTAACAAAATGGATTTTGCCGGCAGCCAAGATGTACTGGTAAAGGGCAATCTTGACACAACTGATGTAACCATTGAAACCCCAATTAAGGTGACACTCGCGAATAAGGCGCATATACCACAAGTAGAAACAAAACAATATGGTAGCCAATTGATTGTGCCAGTGGAAAGTACGATTGGTACATTAATCAAACCCGGTAACATTAAACCAGAAGAGGCGGTGAAGTATCCAGCAGGAGGAACTCCGTCAGTTGGCAATGTGCAGGACACTGCTGATGTAGTAAGACCAACAAATCCAACGATTCCAACAACACCAACAACACCAACAACACCAACAACACCGCCCCCAACAACAGGTAATGGCGGAAATAGTGGTGGGGGCTCGTATAATCCGTTTTCGTCACAAACCTTAACAACGAATAATATCATAGATGCAGCTCACCAAGATCCACTAGCAGTCGGCATGATAGGTACAACAGTTACAACAAGTAATCCAAATGTTGCCGTTGCTACAATTGTAAATGGCAAAATCAATATTACTTCCAAAGGTCCAGGTACAGCGACGATTACTGTAAAAGAGGATGCCCCATCCTTAAAAGAAGCACAAATCATTGTGACAGTGGATAGCAATGGCAAAATTACACATACCATTAAACGACCATTAGAAGTATTACAAGACAAAATCAAAGTATCCCCAACGCCATCCACTGAGGAGTTAGTGAAGCTGTTTGAGGCAGTGGACATTAAAGGTATTACCCTTAGTAATGTAATAGATGTTACAGAAGCGCTAAAACAGTCCATTGCGAATAATGGTAGTTTATTAACAGAACAAGAATTAAAACTAGTAGTAGATACGACGTTACTACCATATATCATTAAAAAAGATAATTCAAGCTTACAAGAGGTAACTAAACAACTTGATTTAGTGACAACAGGTCCAAACGGTACAGCTTTCACATGGAATCCAGTTACACCTGTAGATAGTGCTACAGTTGATCATATAACTGGTCAGGTAACACGTAGTAATAACGATGATGAAAACGATACAGTATCTCTCGGCTTTATGGCTACAAATGGCTCTGCCACAAAGAATGCTTCAATCAGTGCAACAATTATCGAAAGTAAGGAGCCAAGTATTACAAAAATAGCACTTCATGATGAAAATAATGACGGCTTCATTACAACAGAAGACACGATTGAGTTAACATTCAGCGAACCAATTGCGTCATTTGATGAAATAATCATTAATGGGCAAAATATTACAGAAGGGACTTGGAATCCAACCCGTACAAAGTGGACTGGTAAATTGATAGGAAATGTTACTTCAGGTGATACAGTGACTGTTACTATTTTAACTGACAGCCATCAGAATGTAACACCACAAAGCATAAGTGTAATAACAGAGGAGCCTTTGAAAGCGAGCTTAACACAAACTATTTTTGCAGGAGATTTTCGCTATACTAAAGATGATACTGCGCAATTAGTTGTGATAAGTGAAGCAACAGAGGCATTAAAGCAGGCACTATTAAATAGTTTAACGGTGCAAAGAGGTGTTCAAACAGTAGACCCAACAGCAATTACAAATGTTACATTTGGTAGTGCCAATATTACTGGAGGTACAATTGCATCAGGGAATTTCAAAGTGCATAATATTCAGGCTATGGTGAATGGACAATTAAACACAATTGAATTGACTACACCTGTTACAGTTACTACTTCAAATAAATTATTTGTCACAACAGAGGATGAAGTAAAAGCTAGTGTAGGGAGTACACACGTAACAAATGGTCTTGTTAACATAATTGAAGTGGATCATAATACTACAAAAATTTCAATGACAGAACCTGTGATTGTTCCTAACAATATTACTTTATTTGAAGGAAATAACAAAATTTCATTTGCGTCTCTAGGTATCACCGCAAATGGAACGATTACAGTGCAAAATATAGATGTCAATGGGCTTAATAGACATGGAACTAGTGCTCATAGAGGTATTAATTATATTGGAAGTGGCTCACTAATCTTGAATAATGTAAAAGTGGAAGTAACAAGTGGTTCAATAGGTTACCCTGGATATGCCATTTATATTGGTCAGCCAAATGCTGTTGTGGAAATGAATAATTCAAAGGTTGATTTAATATTAAATCGAACAAGTGCACCAGGGACATTAACAGGTATTCTACTTAGCAACGGTAGCACATTGACATTAAATCAATCACCAATTTATGTTGAAGCTCAACATACTGCAAGTCAACCTTCTTTTGGTATTTCAACAGGATCTACAGGAACGCTCACTTTAAATAATTCACCAATTACCGCAAAAGGTGCTAGTACTGCTGGTGTTGCATTAAATCTTCCAGCAGGGCATTCAGTAAATGTAAATACAGATGCTAACTCTCCTTTAGAGGAAGGGTTAAAGTAATTCCGTATTGCTAGAGCTGTTTAAGAGATGTATTTTTTGCGTACTTTCTAGCTTAGTGATATATATGGCAACCTTGTGAGATTTTCTCGGGGGTTGCTTCTTTTTAATCTTTCCCCATTCTCTTTAAAGTATTTATAATATTATAATAACTTTAGTGAGATTATTTTGAAAATGAAAAATTACCAAATATAAATAAATGGCAGGGGCATGAGTATGAAAAAGAATTTTTTAATAGCGATAAGTATTATTATGTTATTTGCCATTGTTATTATAATCGGGAATGGACATTACTTTTTTGAAGATGACGCCCCGATCGTAAAACAGGGGATGGCGACTGTGTCTAGTGAACAACTTGAAAATAATAGAACCATTAAGCTTAATGGAGAGTGGTCCTTTTATCCAAATTTACTGCTATCGCCTCAACAGTCATTAAATGACTATGCAAATCAAAGGATCTTTTTAAAAGTTCCTGATAAATGGGGGGGGAATTTTCAGTTTCATGAAGATGGTCCTATTGTGGGTACATATCATATTTCCATAAAAGTTCCAACAGAAAGGCAATATGGTTTATTTTTTAGATATATACACAAATCTAGTCGAGTGTTTATTAATGGTATGGAGGTTGGGGGAAAAGGAAATCCAAGTACATCTTTTACAGAGTTTCAATCAGAGAATGATGATAAATTTATGGTCATTGGGCAAAGTAAGGAGCAAATACTTGATATTTTAATACAGGTTGCCAGCTATAATCAGTATCCAACTTCAGGAATTGTGTATCCTATTGAATTTGGAACAACTGAAAAGATACAGAAATTTTATGATCAAAAAAGATTGAATGATATAGTAGCGAGTATGGGGCATATTGTCTTTGGTATCATCTATCTGATTAGCTACGGACAAAATCGCAAACGAAAAGAAGAATTGTATCTTGGGCTGTTTATGATACTAATGGGTTTTTATTTGTCCTTTATTAATATGAAAATTTTCTTTCAGATTGTTCCCATAGAATTGATTAATAATCAGCTACGTTTACAACTCGGCATCGTCCCACTCGTAAATATCTGTCTGACACTTTTTCTTTATACTATGTATCCACAAGTGGTAAAGAAGAAAGTGGTTTATGCATTTGTTATTTTTCAAGGCTTTGCTTTTTTGATCTATGGTATTTCTAATCCTTTTTATCTCGATAATAGTGAAGTGACTGAAAAAGCTTTGGTTATTCTACAGATCACATATATAGCTTTTGTAACACCAGGAATTATCTATATAGCATTAATTTTAATTCGTATTATTTTACGGAATTTAGAGGGAGCTTCTTATGTATTAATTGTCTTTGTAGCGATTTGTTGCTATGCGTTCTTAATTATCGTTAATTTTTTAACAGAAATACCGGTTGATTATAGTGAGTTAGTGCTTTTCTTATGTGTATTAGTAGGTTTTTCCTCATTATTAAACTATCGTGCCAATACCACTTTTATGAAACTAGAAGCTATAACAGAAGAATTGCGAACACATAATCACATGAAGGATGAATTTTTACTGAAAACCTCCCATGAATTACGTACACCTTTAAATGGCATTTTAAATCTATCAAAATTATTAATGGAAGGTGGGCAAGGACCATTAAAACGGACTCAACAAGAGCAAGTGATTTTAATTCATAATATAACACAGCGCCTAGGATATTTAGTGGAAGATTTGTTATTTTCATCTAACCATATGTCTGGCGAATTACGTGTTTCACCTCGTACTGTACCGATAAGTATTATAAATGATGTTGTAGCAGAAATACGTAGTGTGATGTCTGCCAATAGTTACGTACGAATACTCGTTGAGGTAGATTTGACATTGCCACCCATGTTAACAGATGAATTGCGCTTTAAACAGATATTGTACAATCTGTTACACAATGCTATCCAGCATACCGAAATTGGCGAAATTACTGTAACGGCTTATCAACAGCGGAAACATATGGTTATCGAAGTAAGCGATACCGGAAAAGGCATTCCTGCTCAGGATTTAGAACGTATCTTTAATGCATTTTATCAGGTAAAAAATAATCACCATAAGGATGGTCTTGGGTTAGGATTGAGCATTGCAAAAAATATTATAGATAAATTAAATGGTGCAATTTATGTGAAAAGTACTTTTGGGGAAGGAACTACTTTTACCTTCACAATGCCGCTTGCAGCAGAGGATCAAGCTGATAAAGATAATTCACTTGCCATCGTTGCACAAACTCCATCAGAAATACTACAGCTTGAGCTACCGCTGATTCATAAAGGTAACGATAAAAAAATCCTTGTTGTAGATGATGATCATGTCAATATAAAGGTGTTGGCAGATGTATTGGCTTTAAAGGGCTATACAGCAATTGGTGTGGATAATGGTTTTGACGCTGTCGATTATGTCAAATCGAATCAAGTGGATTGTATGCTAGTTGACTTAATGATGGAGGGAATGTCGGGCTATGATTTATGTAAGCAGGTGCGCAAGCATTATGATATGTTAGAACTTCCTATCATTGTTTTAACTGCTATTATGAAGCATTCAGATTTGATGCTTACCTTGCAAGTCGGAGCCAATGATTATTTACAAAAGCCTGTAGCCATGGATGAATTGCTTTTACGAATCGAATCATTATTAGCTGTTCGACAATCATCAGTAGATGCAATTGAAGTTGAGATGAATCATTTATATTCACAAGTGACCCCTCATTTTGTCTATAATACACTCAATACAATTATTGGTTTGAGCTATACCGATATGGATAATACAAGGGAAGCGCTATATTGCCTAGCAACTTACTTCCGTGCAAAGCTCAACGTACATTATCGTAACAATATGGTGTTGATTGAAGAAGAAATAGAGCTAGTAAAGGCATATCTTTATATTGAAAAGATGCGTTTTGGTGATCGTTTAACTGTCAAATATGATATTGATGAGTCTATACAACTGATGATTCCAGCATTATCACTACAGCCTTTAGTGGAAAATGCCGTTTTTCATGGTATTTCCAAAAAGCCAGAAGGTGGTACAATTGAGATAAGTGTCCAAAGAGAGGGTCAATTTATCCGCATTAAAATATATGATAATGGAGTCGGTATACCTGCTAAAAAGTTACAACAATTAATGAATGAAGAAAGTTCGCGCATTGGTTTTACAAATCCACTAAAAAAATTTAAATTAATGAAAAATGCGGATCTTCGTTTATATAGTGAAGAAGGTAAGGGGACAACTATTCTTATACTATTACCGGAGGGTGATGGAGCATGAATGTTATCATCATAGATGATGAAAGTATGGCTATTGATGTTTTACGTTTCAAATTAAATCGACTAACTCAGTTCCAAATTTCGATTAAAGGAACATTTACAAATGCTAATGATGCTCTGCAATTTCTTAAAAATGAATCGATTGATGTTGTTTTTTTAGATATAGAAATGATTGATGTGCATGGTTTACAAGTAGCAAAACAATTAATAAGGAATCCATTGATTCAAATAATATTTGTAACAGCACATGCTCAATTTGCAGTGGATGCATTTGACATAGAAGCAACGGACTATTTGTTAAAGCCCGTGCATGAGAAACGACTTATAAAGGCATTGATTAAAGCACAGCAAAAGTTGCAATTACAAGAAGATGTAGAAAAAGAGAAAAAAGAACATCTCTTATATGCACATACATTTGGGAGCTTTTATTTATTGGATGCCCGACATGAGGTTATCAAGTGGCGTACTAGAAAAGTGCGGGAACTATTTTTATATTTATGGTTTCATCAAAAAAAGCCCATGTTAAATGTTGTCATAATTGAGGAGCTCTGGCCTGATTTAGAATTTGAGAAGGCAGCCAGTAATTTACATACGTCTATTTACCAGTTAAGGAAGCTTTTTAAGGATAAAGGTATTCAAGATCCCATTCAATTAGTGAATAATCATTATCAACTAAATGTGGAGATTTCAAGTGATTATGATAAACTTACTCAATTGCTAGAGCAAAAAAGGCATGATGAAATATCCATCCAGCAGCTCTTAAATTGCTATGAAGGTGATTTTTTAGCTGAGGAGGAGTACCCTTGGGCTATTCAAACCCAGCTGCGCTTAAAGCAAGGAGTTTTGCATGTACTAGAAATGTATATTACTACAATGGATTCTATAAATTCATTGTTAAAATTAAACTGTTTACAAAAGATGCTAGAACTTGATGAGTTTAATGAGGACTATATGTTTCTTCTATTAGAGTTTTTAATTAGGCAAAACAAAAAACAGGATTGTATACAGTATTATGAGAGAATAGAAGAGAAATTATCAGAAATTGGTATTTCAGTACCAGAGAGAATTCTTAGCATTTATAATGCATACATGATTCGTATTTAAGACAATCTTAATTCTTTGCTTTCTTCAACATAAATATGAGAAAATCCAAGTAGAAAGGGGCGAATTGAATGGATTCATTTACATTTTATAATCCAGTGAAATTACATTTTGGCGAAGATGCACTGGAGAAGTTACCGAAAGAGTTGGCGCAGCTTGGAAAAAAGGTATTAGTTGTTTACGGAGGAGGCAGCATTAAGAAAAACGGAGTGTACAATGCTGTCATTGAAAAATTACAAGAAGCGAATAAAATAATATTTGAATTAAGTGATGTTGAGCCGAATCCACGTGTAGAAACTGCAAGACTTGGCATTGATATTTGTAAGAAAGAAGAAATTGATTTTGTTCTAGCAGTTGGGGGCGGTTCAGTTATTGACTGTTCAAAATTAATAGTTGCTGGTGCAAAATATGATGGTGACGCATGGGATATTGTGAAGCGTAAAGTCTTTGTAGAGGAAGCACTGCCTCTTGGAACGGTTTTAACGCTGGCTGCAACAGGTTCTGAAATGAATTCAGGCTCAGTTATTACTAACGCAGCTACAGAAGAAAAATTAAGCTGGGGCAGCCCTGCTGTTTTTCCAAAATTCTCTATCCTAAATCCTGCCTATACGGTGACAGTGCCAAAAAATCATACCATTTACGGAATTGTGGATATGATGTCACATGTCTTTGAGCAATACTTCCATAATACGACAAATACACCGATTACGGATGAAATGTGTGAAGGTGTATTACGAACAGTTATTGCTACGGCACCTAAATTATTACAAGACCTTGAGAATGTCAAGTTACGTGAAACAATTTTATTGGCAGGAACAATTGGATTAAATGGCTTCTTATCAATCGGTTCACGAGGCGATTGGGCATCTCATAATATTGAGCATGCTGTATCTGCCGTGTATGATATCCCACATGCTGGTGGGTTAGCCATTTTACAGCCACACTGGATGCGTTTAAGTGTAAAAGTGAATCCTGAACGTTTTGCAGGCATAGCAGTTCGGGTATTTGGAGTGGATGCTACAGGAAAGACGTCAGAAGAGGTTGCCTACGAGGGAATCGACCGTTTATCTGCATTCTGGACATCGCTAGGAGCACCAAATCGCCTTGCAGATTATGGTATTAACGATGAAAAATTCAATCAAATTGTTGAGCATGCTATGCAAAATGGACCATTTGGTAACTTTAATAAGTTACAGGAAGAAGATGTTCGTAAGATTTTACAAAATTCCCTTTAATATTGACCTAGAATGTGAGGCTACTTGTTGTAGTCTCCTATTTTTTTATGTCAAGGTTAAGGAAACTTAACCCAAAATGTTGAAATTTGTCGTAGAAGTTTCTTTTGGCCTACAATATGATTAAATAGACTGATACATAAATGAAAAAAACGCTCGAATTGGTAAAATTAATATAATAAAAGTAATGTGTATATTAAACGGTTGTTTTATTTCTGAATATTTCATGTTTATTTTTAGGACATTTTTCACTTATTTGTGTCAGGTTGAAATAAAAGGCTGTATGTTGTTATAAAGAAATCTGTTTGTAATAGTAGGTTTGTTGTCGTATTTACGCATTTAATGTAGGATTGTTCAGAATTTGTTCAACTGAGTTTATTAAAATAAAAACAATATTAAATATAGATTGGAGAGGGAGCAAATGTTGAAACAATTGCTTGAAGACCGAATTGTCACATTGCGTTATATTGAGACGCCATTTCAGCAGCATGTTTATAAAATGCAAAATTGTGTAGAAGTATTGGGAATTGAAGCGAAATCACTACAAATTGAAAATGACCAAATAGCTGCAGGATACATCGTTGATCAAAGTATATTTTTTAAAAGTTTACGCTTTGGTCAAACAAATATTATCTTTACAGATGGTGTAAATAAAGCAATTGTACAATTATTTGTACGTCCTTCTGGTGAAATTATTGCAGAAGTGAAGCCTTATTTAGGTAATGCTGAGATTGTTCTAGTTTATTATCGAACAATTTTAGAAGATACAGCTATTGCAATTGATTTAAAAGGTGCTTTTAAGCATTATTTGGTAGCACATCAATTGATGAATGTTGAAGATTCAATTGCAGAGGTCCATTACGAGTCAATGCATCCTAATGTTTTAAAAGATTCTTATGCTGGTAATTTTGTTTTAGGGTGTCATTCAAATGGTAGAGAGATTACCAATGCAGAGGAATATGCATTAGCTAATCGCTCAGCTACATTAAAATTCTCAAAAATTGTTATTCAACAGCAAGGTGTAAAAAAGATTATCGCATTAAAAATGTTATTAACGTTTTTGATTACGAATCATGTTTTTGTTAGTAATGAAGAGCCAGACTGTTTAAATGAAGAAGTAATAAAACAAAATCACCTAAGGTCAGTATAAAAAACAGCCAACTGCCTGAAATATGGCAATTGGCTGTTTCTTGTTTATTTAGTGGTTTATTGCTCTAATGTCGAGCTAGCGGGTCTATCTCCAATATGTTTCCATTCTAGTTTTCCATCATCCTCGTCAAATAATATGGCTACTTTCGATACACCCTTCTGACTTAAAATTACTTCTGTTAAATGGTCACGTACATCGTCTAAAAAAGCTAATGATAAGTTAGCATCTGCTTCAGCAACTAATTCTACATGTAAAAATTCGCCTTCTTTAATAACTTCTAAACGAACAATATCTTTAATATTTGGATCATCCAAAACTAAATGAGCAATATGGTTTAGCATTTCTTCATCTGTTTCACCAATCACTCCGCGTGCATTATCAAGAAATACCTTGGCTACTACATAGAACATCATGCAGCCGATAATCATTGAAACAAGTCCTTCGATATTTGCCCAACCTGTGAAATGTGCGATTAAAATAGCGCCGAATGCTAGGACATTACCACCTGTAGCTACTAAGTCTTCCATAAATACTAATTTTGTTGCTGGCTTAGCCCGATTTAAATAGGAAAAAGCTTTAGGGATGGTTGAGATACCGGCTTTCTCCTGCCCTGCCTCATGTAAAATCTCTACAGCAGCTTTGGCAAGAACAGTTCCTTCTAAAATAATCCCGATAAAAAGTACACCAAGTGCTATAAGCATTCCTTTAGATTCACCTGTAGGATGGATAAAATGATGCCAGCCCTCTTTGACAGTTTCATAAGAAAGAATAGCCACAATAATTACCGCAAAAAGACAAACCAAATTGACTATTCGTCCAAAGCCACTAGGGAACTGTTTTGTTGGTGCCTTTTTTGAGAGAGCAGAGCCAATGTACACAAAAAATTGGTTTGCTGCATCGCCAAGTGAGTGCATCATTTCAGCAAACATGGCGACATTGCCTGTAAAGAAAAACGCAATGCCTTTAATTATTCCTAAAAATGCATTTACACCTGCAGCCAAAAGGGAGGGTTTGTTACCGTCTTTTAATAGTTTTAATAGTTCTGCCATCGTTGAATCCTCCAACTAGTTTAAAATTTCCATTTCGATTTTTTCTATATAAGATAAGGCACGTAATGAACGGTAAAATGACAGTAGGTTATCAGAAACGATTAATGATAGACGTAAATCTAATTCGTGCAAAACATCATCATTATTTGGAACATCTTTAATGCGGATGTTCTCGATAATAATATTGTTTTCTTTTAGAAATTGTAAAAAGGCCTCCGTTTTCTCATCATTGTAAATCTGTACCTTCAATGATACTTCTCGCATACGAATTCGTTTTGGTCCTATTTTCATTAGGAAAGGCGATAAAACCTCAATTCCGAAAACAATAATAATAACAGCTAATGTTGCATCCATATAGAATCCCGCACCAACGGCAATACCGATTCCAGCAGCTCCCCAAATCATTGCAGCAGTTGTTAGACCTGAAATACTATCGTTTCCACGTCTTAAAATTACACCTGCTCCAAGAAATCCAATGCCACTGACTACCTGAGCTGCCAAGCGGAGAGGGTCCATTGTGATATTAATGTCTGATCTTGGTGGCGTGGAGTACGCGGTTTCAATTGAAATTATGGTTAATAGACAGCTAAATGTTGCAATGACTAAGCTTGTTTTTAATCCTACTGGTTTCTTTTTTAATTCCCTTTCAATACCGATTACTAAACTTAATGTGGCTGCAATCACTAATTTTATGCCAACTTCATATGTAATCATATTTCCTAATAATGTTTCCATACGCAACCCTCCACAGTTATTTCGTATTGCTAAGAGATATGCAAGCTGTCATTATTATATGTGCATTACTTTTTTGTATTGTACATCACGAAAGTATGTAAGTATAAGTATTTTTTTAGTGGAGGTGATGTTTTATGGAGAAACCTAAAATCAATCCATACATCCCAATTTTTATTGGTGTTATTTCTGTATCCTTGTCAGCTATTTTTGTAAAATTAGCAAATGCAGAAGCAGGCATTATTGCATTTTATCGTATGTTATTTTCGGTTTTGATTATGGCTCCCTTGTTTTTTTGGAAATACACAAAAGAGTTACGACAATTATCAAAAAGAGATTGGTTATTCTCATCTATTGCGGGTATTTTCTTAGCATTCCATTTTATTTTGTGGTTTGAATCATTAAATTACACATCTGTCGCAAGCTCAACAGTGCTGGTCACATTACAGCCATTGTTTGCATTTGTTGGTACTTATTTTTTCTTTAAAGAGAAAATTACGATGAAAACCATTTTTGCAGGTGCTATCGCTATTGTTGGTAGTGTTTTAATTAGCTGGGGAGATTTTAAGCTCAGTGGAGCGGCGTTCTATGGAGATATACTCGCTCTAATTGCATGTGCTCTCATTACAGCTTACCTTTTATTTGGCCAGGATGTACGTAAAAGATTATCTCTTGTGACTTACACGATGTTAGTTTATGTTGTTAGTACAATTACGTTATTTGTATATGTTCTTATTAAAGGCGAATCTTTTGGTCCGTATCCTACAATGGATTGGGTATGGTTCATTTTATTAGCGATAGTTCCTAATTTATTTGGTCATACTCTATTTAATTGGTCTATCAAATACGTTAGTACAAATGTAGTTTCCATTGCGATATTATTTGAACCAATCGGTGCGGCTATATTAGCTCTTTTAATTTTTAAAGAGTATTTGATAGTCACACAATTGATTGGAGGACTAATTGTTATAATGGGAATTCTATTGTTTGTAATCGATGAGAAAAAGATTTTAAAGTTTTTTTCAAAAAATGCTTGATTTTTAAAATGCTATATTATATATTATTACTTGTCCTTAACAAGAGGGGCAACTTGATAAAAAGATTTTAGAAAAAAGTTGTTGACTTCTTGTTGAATACAAGTTAAGATAATAAAGTCGCTGAAAATAATCAGCAAAATAATGAACCTTGAAAACTGAACAAGCAAAACGTAATCAATATAGTTTTTAATAGCTAGCTTTTGCTAGTGAACGAAACAAAAATTTTGGACATCAAAATTGATGCCAGCAAAACAATTTGAGCTAATCAAATTTCTTTTATGGAGAGTTT
>Ga0213821_1000537_pt1 | contig 22583 bp, 25 predicted proteins | sample MC6MC0909MG_FD_179894 | JGI IMG/M metagenome (GOLD analysis project Ga0213821, IMG submission 179894) | Enriched soil aggregate microbial communities from Iowa State University, Ames, United States - MC6-MC0909-MG | ecosystem: Environmental > Terrestrial > Soil > Unclassified | place: USA: Iowa...
ACAAGACACTCCAAAAATATCGTACGGAATATCTTATGAAGCTAGATTGACTTTAAGACGTTGATTTTTGATGATACAAAATCCCATTTTTTCCAAAATAATTCAAGTTCCTGGCGGCCAGCCTCATTAAGTGAGTAAAACTTGCGGGGCGGCCCCATATCTGACGGTTTCTTTTCAATGGTCACCAGTTTTTTCTTTTCTAATCGCACGAGAATGGTGTAGACCGTCCCTTCCACGACTTCGGTAAACCCAAGCTCGTTCAGGCGTCGGGTAATCTCGTAGCCATAGGTTTCATGGCGGCTGATGATTTCCAGCACGCAGCCTTCCAGCGAACCCTTCAGCATTTCAGTTAAATTTTCCATGTTCAGATCCTCCTTTACCTCCCCCTATTTTGTCTGACTTATATTCGGTATAACATAGTACTAAGGGAAATTTTTACTGAATAGCTATTGGGAAATCACGCTATTCAGTATTGCTTATTACATGTACATTGTAACACCGAGTAGCAGGGGTGTCAACTCTTTCTCCCAAAATTATTTTTCAACTTCACTATTCAGTGGTATTGGTATCCAGTGTGACCTACTACAGGTATATCGTAACACGTAGTAGGTTGACTGTCAAATGGATTTTCTAAATATTTTTAAAACTATCTATTCCCATTGGATACAACCGATTTTCTTTATGGAGCTTTTACTTCCTCCTATGCTTCTTTCACAATGATTACACCGCGGATCATTCCCATCCAGCAATTGTAAATGAGGGTTCCTGGTTTCTCTGGTGTGAAAACGATGAGGTTTTCTCCTACTTCCAGTGACTTCTCAATCCCATACTCATTTATAAAGAGGCGGTTGTTGCAGCCATTCAAATCTTCGGGAGCCGCCTGCACGTTTCACACCACCTGCGTGCCCGCTTCCACCACAATGGTCTCGTATGCGAACGGTTCCAAATGAGTCGTCACATGTTGGGCGTCATCGCTGATCTGGGCAACTACTCCGCTGGACGGCGTAAATAAAGCGATTCCAGAAAGCCCCAGACCGCGGTTGAACATGCTTATATTCTATTCCCCATTTTAATATCCATCTTCAAGTGCCCGAAAGAGCTCTATAAGAAAAAAAGGATCGCCGTAGCATTCCCCGTTCTTCAACTCAAGCACCCGTTACTTCAATAAGGAAATAATCTGGATCGTAAAATCAACCGATTCTTTTTGGATTTGTTTGAAATCAACGATTAGTCAATAGCTAAAGTACAAGCCACTTTTTTGAATCGGAATATACTGAATATGATATAAGAGAGTAAGGGGGTGAAACCATGAATCCTTGGTTCAACTCTTCTTGTATAAGTGAACAGGAAGTTAGGTTAAGAAATTCATGGCGTTTAGTTTGGGAACAACACGTATACTGGACAAGATTGACGATCAATAGCATTGCTTTTAATTTACCTGATTTAGACTTTAATACTGCACGTCTTCTCCGGAACGCTACAGATATGGGAAATTTACTAAAGCCTTACTATGGAAATAAAATAGCCGCAAAGTTCAGCAGCTTAATAAGGGAGCACCTGGTAATTGCTGCGGAAATTGTCAAAGCCGCAAAAGCAGGCAATCAAAAAGCTGTAGCAGCTTTAGAGAGAAGATGGTACGCAAATGGAGAAGAAATTGCCGAATTCCTAAATAGAATAAATCCATTTATACCACTAAATGAATTCAGAGAAATGTTTTTCGAGCATTTGGCACTTACTACAAAGGAAGCAGTATTTATACTTCAAGGAGATTTTAAATCAAGTATTGCTGTGTTTGATAAAATTGAGTTGGAAGCTTTAGAAATGGCGGATACAATAACGAATGGAATTGTGGAACAATTCCCCAAAAAGTTTCAAATATAAAAGTTGCTGAACGATCATAAAAGGCACTAATTTCAGTGCCTTTTTATTTAGTTTTTGTTTCAAATTGAACTAAACTGACCCACGCTTAAAAAGGAAAAAGGTTCGTTATCTAAACATTTTAGCCGCTTCCAACCAAGTACTAAATTATCCTTAATACACATCCTGTCAAAATTAGGATCCCACTCTCTAAACCCTGCAAATGATTCAGCTAATTCCACTAGGGTGGTGTCAGAATATGTGTTCCATCGTATTGGGTCTCTCCACCTTGGTACTGCACCTTAAAAACTGACGTAGTCGAATCAACAACATTGTAGTTGAAGTTATCTAATTTATTCCCAACAATACTTAATAATGCAATTATTTTCTGGTCAACTACACTTTGTAACTCTGGTAATACCTCATAGGTTGCCTCAAAAAGTATGTAAAAAAGTACATTAATTCATTCCGTTACAGAAAGTTCTGTAACGGAACTTTTTCAAGTGCGCTTTGGAATACCAAAAGACCACTTTTTTTATAAGAAATCACTTTAGAACAACTAAAAGGAGGACATCTAAATTGTTTGCAATTTGATGTCCCTTTTCTAATGGTTTTTTTATTTTTTAGTCAATTAAGGAACCCGTTATTTGAGTTAGGGCTTTAGGAAAAAAACATTTCTTAAAGCTTTGTTACACGAAAGCTGATACTGGTCCACTTATATTAGATCATCACTTCAACGTAACAAGACCATAAATTCTTATATCTCTCTCCTGAATCAACAATATCTAATTTTTCCAAAAGATAAATAATCTTTCAAAGCCCCTATTGAAAAACAGTGAGCAACTTGATTAAAAAATCAATCAAAATAGACAGGTTCTTGTGGATTAGATAAATGCTTGAACGCCATTTCAATTTGTGATTTTGTGTTTCTAGCTATTGATAATGATGGCAGTTCATTTTCAGCAAAAAACTCAACCTCACTCGTTTCGATTCCTTCTTTTGCTTGTCCGCCAATTATGTCACATTGAATAAACATTTTATAAACGTGATAAGATGAAGGCGGATGAGGGTGACACTTCTTATCAAGTACAGCTAACAATTTAGTTGCTTTCACATCAAATCCTGACTCTTCTTTCACTTCTTTCACTGCAACCTCACTTGGAGTTAACCCAATGTCCCCCCAACCGCCTGGTAATGACCAATTTCCATCAGTATTTTCTTTAACCATTAATATTTTTTTATCCTTAAAGATAACGGCTCTAATATCAACTTTAGGAGTTGCATATCCAGTTTCGCTGGCAAATAGATCTTTTATGACTGTCTTGTCCAATTTTGTCTGTTGCGACAATATTTCTACACTTATATTTCTGATCAATTCAAAGCGTTCCAAATCATATACATCCTTCGAATATGTTAATCCTACTTGTGCAATGGATTGCAGCTGCTTCGCCCATTCTAGCCATTTTGGCTCCATTTATCATCACCACCATCTTGATTATACCTAATATTACCATATTTCTTTTACTCTCTAAACAGACAGTTAACCTATCTTTAATAGAAAAAAAGCGATCTTCTTTATAGAAGAATCGCGTCAGTATAGAATAATTAAGTCCCTATGAGAGTCGAACTTTCTCAAAATGTTCAACTGTTGGAAATGGGTCATAAAAATGATGTAAAAGATTTTTCCATTCTTGATACTCATTTGATTGTCTAAATCCAACTATATGGTCGTCTAGTGTTTCCCACTTTACCAATAGCAAATATTTTCCCTTAACTTCTATACAACTCTGTAATTCGTGTGATATGTACCCTTTCATTGAAGAAATAATGCCTGACGCCTGACGAAATGCATCCTCATATTCCTCTTCCAAACCTTGCTTAACCTGAAGCATAACCGCTTCCAATATCATTGAATTTCCCCCTTAAAAAAATCCATCTAATTCACAAAGTCATTGTACCACACCCTCTCTAGGAAGCTTTCATAAGAATCGGCCAATCTTCCTGTAGGAATGGAAAATGATAAAAATAATGGAACGGAAATACAATTTTATTCGTCTATAAAATTAGGGGTGGTTGAGATGAGAAGATTATTGAGCGTGTCTATTTTACTTATATTAATCTTAACAGGATGCCGGTCGAGTCCATTTGGCCAGCATGTTGTAATTGATTGGGTGGATTTTATTAAATGGAAAGGAAAAACGTATGATGGGATTTATTCGGGGGCTTTAGCCGATAAAACGTTCATTGGCGAAAAACTCGGCGAAGTAAAGTTTAAAGTCGCAGACAATGTCACCAATCCCGAATACAAAATTAGAAATGGAGATGCGGCCTTCCATGAAAAAGGAACGGAAATTTTTAAAATTAAGGGGAATCCCAATCTTTTAGCGGTAAAATCTTCTCAAGCCATTAATGGCTACAAAATCTACTTTTCAAGTGATGATATAGTTTACAAATGGCAATTTCCAGATTTGCCAATTGAAAAAGTCAATAGAATCGAAATCTATAAAGCCTATGTACCTGACGCACCCAAACCAATAGCTGAAATAAAAAATCCAGAGCAAGTTTCCCTCTTCCTTCAGATTTTAAAGTCTAGTCAAACATCGCCAAACTTCCAGCCGAATACGGTAAAAGGCGACCCTGATACTTATCATATGGTGCTGTTCACCGGGGCCCCGGTTGCCTACATGTATGACCTGCACTTTGACGGAAATACTTACTTTTGGTATCCTTCAGAGCCATCCATTTTATCAAATGACATTCAAACTTTTTTGCCAGCTAATTGATCTATTGTTTGTATTTTGTAATTTTTCTCACAGCAAAATCATTTTCGATTACCTATAGTTATTATTGGAGGTGGATGCTGTGAAAGTAAATTATCCAATTAAAGGTACTGTAGATGTAAAGGAAATTAAAGAAGCCCTCAAGCCGTTTGGAGGACGTTGTGCAAAAATTGTAGAAGGAACATTGGAATATCAAATAAGAGAAGAAAATCAAAATGACGCCTATGTTTGTTTAAAAGACAAAGGATACATCGACTAAATACAAGAAGATTAATAGCGCTAAACAATAAAAATGACTTTTGTAATGACGGGTGAGTAGGTTGTCACACGTCATTTTCTCGTTAAAAAGCACAAAAACGACTAAAAATCGTTTTTCTAGCCGCTTTCGTGGTAATTCTTCTATTTTATCGTTTACTTTTTCTCCATAACAGCAAAGTAATTCTGTTCATTATCTGCAAAATTAAATACTCTGCCACCAGGCATATTTACCATTTCTCCGACGGTGACATTTTTATCCGTTAAGTCTTTATATAATTGCTCTAGATTTTCCGAAAAGAACATTAAAGATGGGGTGCCCAAATGTAATTCAGGCTGCATCTTAGCAATTAATTCTTTATTGTGGAGAACAATACTCGTTTCTGCATCCTTAGATGGAGCAAGTTCAATCCATCTCATTCCTTGACCGTTATCCTGTTCAGATTTAACGATAAACCCTACTTTTTCTGTCCAAAATTTCACAGTCTCATCTTGATTGTTAACGTATAACATAATTTGTCCGACTTGATTAATCATCGCTTCTCTCCATTTCTGATAGATGAATTACTTTTGTTTTTTGAACATTCATTATTCTTTATCATTCTACTTATGATTATAATGGGCTAAACAACTAATTGTCTATTGAATTGTTATTGTTAACATATTTTTTACAAAGAGAAAAAATAGCGATAAGACACTTAAACGAAAATGTGTACCTAATTGCACTGAATTTGCGGTGCTTTTTGTGAATGTGCAAAAAATGTCAAGTTGTTAACTAAGCATTGTAATTCTTTACATTTTCTTATTCAATTAAAGCACTCCGATAGTTGAATAAGAAATCGTTCCCTTTCAAGAAATTCTTATAATACCCCTTAACTATATTAACGAGATGGTAATTGCTATTTTGTAAATTCTTATTTTCACCATATTCATTCAACTCAAGCATCATGATTTACACCACCCCCGCGGGTAGGCTTTCGTCAGCCGAACTGGTACGGTAAATTCTCACGCCTTTTCGCCGAGCTTATAACACTATCATTCTTACTAAATCCAGTGCTAATCGACTCTGAGAGAACCCTTCAAGGCGTTACCCTTTCATTTGATTCTTCGATATAATCCTTCAATTCCAACGGAATTGTCTAGTGTTTACCAGAGTGATGTGACCATCCTCCATTTAATCTAGAAACATTTCGCACAACTCAAGCACCCGTTAGCCATCCATGCAGCGGAAAAATTGTCGCTGCACCATAAAGCCTATTCTTCTATATTTCTTACCAGATTTTGGATTATCATATAATAAACTTATATCTTTCTTTTCATCTAGTAAACCTCTAACTAAATGCTCCATCACCAATGATGACAGTCCCTGCACCCTATGCTTCAATTTTCCTTTTGCGTTCGCATAAATATTCATATCTTTTGATAATTCGAATTTTTCCTGAGACAATCCTACTACTGTTTTATCCTTAAATTTTTATTCTTCATTAAGGTAGAAATCCTTGTTGACTCAATTGGACTTGCTCATCAGAAAATACATTAAGTAATCTGTTATACACAATTCGATATGCTGAAGGATCGAACCATTCTTCTGCTCCTATTTCTTTATATAGAGAAGAAATACCCAATCTTTTTGTTCGCTTTCCTCCACTACCGTCTCCCATAAAGTAATCATCTACACAAACACGATCTACTAGTTTAGCTAACTTGTCAGGAAATTCTTCACTACTGGGCAATACTGGAGCAATTGTAGCTTGTGTAGGTACATTTGCATCTGCCAATAATTGAAGAGTTCTTAACCTTGCATTAATCGGTGGAGCACCGGGTGTAAAATGTTTTCGAATGTCTTCTCGATCAGTTTCGATGGTTATGCTGACTCGTACTTTATTTTTAAAAAGGCGTAATAAATCAATATCTCTACATACGAGAGGGCTTCGGGTTTGTACAAATAAAAAGTCGGGCTGATTTTCCACCATTACCTCTAACAATGATCTTGTGATTTTTTCTTTAAACTCAATTGGTTGATATGGATCAGTACTAGATGACATAAAAATCGTCACTTTCCCTTTATTTTTAGCTCTTGTAAGTTCTTTTTGAAGCAAGTCTGATGCTCCCTTTTTTATATCTACCCACGTTCCCCATTCTTCCTTGCGAAATGTAGAAACTGGCATTTGGCGTACATAACAGTATGAACACCCAAATACACATCCGGTATAGGGGTTAAGGGAATGGGTATATCCTGAAAGAAAACCTGTTCCTTTATTAAGCAGTGTTTTTGGGTATTTATTAATAAGTTGATATTGCATACCCTTTCCCTCCATCCTTGTGTAATTATAGTTTTTTATCTTGTTCAACAACTGCGCCCGATTGTGGAAGATCAAAATAATTATTATGATTGCTACTTTAACTTGTTAAACTAGCTTACTCCGATAGTAGAGCATGGTAATCTACGTACCCTCACAAAATATCTATTCCAAATACTTCTTATAATTTAGTTTAAATAAACTTTTAAAATCTAGTTCAGCAATTAGAACACTTATTAATAAGAGTAATGCCCCTAAATAACCTCTAGATGTGAGAGTTTCACCCGTGAAAATGAAAGCAAAAATAGAGCAAAAAACAGGTTCTAATGTAAAAATAAGACCTGCATGGGTTGGACTGGTATGTTGCTGGGCAATGATTTGAACAATGAAAGCGATTCCCGTACAAAATGTACTTAATGCCAAGATTGCAAACCATGACTCATAATTGTCGGGAAGTTTTGGTTTTTCCATAAAAATAGAGAAAATAATACTAAACAGTCCAACAAAACCAAGTTGTAAAACTCCAAGGGAAATGGAATTAACACGCTTAGCCACTGCTCCAGTAATCATTATATGAACTGCATAGAATAAAGCACATAGAATACAAAACAGATCACCAAAACCTATCTTAAATTGGTTATGTAAGGTTAATAGACCTATTCCTACTATTGATAAAACAATTCCGAAAACAACTTTTTTTTCAGGTGTTTGTTTTAAGAATACAGAAGATAATAATGGTATAAATATGACTGTTAGACTAAATAGAAAACCAGCATTCGAGACGGATGTATACTTCGTACCGAAAGTCGCAAACACATATACAATAAACAAAATAAACGATAATATAAAAGCATATTTTACTGTTTTAAAATCAGTCTTAATTAAGTGCTTGTAAAATACAATCCCTGATAAAAGAAATGCAAGAGTGAAACGTAATGAGATTAAATTATATTCTTGCAGATAGTCGAGACCAATTTTTGTAAGTAAAATCGATCCACCCCAAAAAAATGTAATCATTAGCAACATTAAATCAGCTCTAAGTTGTAATTTCATCTATTTCCCCTCGTTATTTCTTGAGCTAAATGTCTGGTTTGGTTCAAACTTATATCTCAAAATAGAAATTATTTTATTTTAGATATATTCTATATACTTCTTCAATAAACCTGCCATTTAATTAAATAAACAAAAAGCCGGCAATAAACAACCAGCTCTTTAAGTATTGCGCCCTTTAATTGAAAATCGTCAACAAAAATAGCAGCAAAGAACACTCATCTATAAAGTCTATAATCATATCCTTTTTTATACGAAATGTTTACTCTATAATATTAAATGTAATATCTTCTCAAACAAATGGATAAGTCAGGGGCTGTATTTATTGAGAACGCTAAAATCGATCTTATTGGGCTTATTTGGTTTAATTGCTGTGATTATTTTATCGATAGCTATTTTTTCATTCATTTCATTTATTCAAGAAAAATTATTTGTCCCTAATAATTCCCTCATATGGGTTATTAAACCTCCTGCATCAAGATTTGTTTTTATTTATGAGTTTTACCTAATGTTTGGTCTATTCCTTCTTTTATATAAGGATTTAAGAAAATGGTTTTCCGGATTTTATAAAAAACATCGTAGAACGGTTTTCCCTATTTTCGGTATTGTTAACATTATATTGTTTTATGCTATTGTCACAGATGTGGCGGTTGTAACTAATAATAAAATTATCAACCATTCCTTCCTCATACCTCAAGGAAAGCAGTACAGATACAACAATATCACAAAGATCACCGCGGGTATTTATGGGAAAAAGCAATTCTTAGGTTCCTCAAAAGGTGATTTTTATTACATAATAGAATTAAATGACGGTACAAAAATTGATTTAGGAGATGGCGGCTCCAGCTATGCAAGTTTCAATGAAGATAATATTGAAGCAGACCCCCGATTTATTCTTGCAAAACTTGATCGTCAATGGGTTGATATGGGAATTCCGAAAAAAGCCAGCATGTCCAATTTTAAATATACCTCTGATTCTTTAGCCAAAATTTATTCAGATAAAATTCGCAGTATTTTAGAGAATACCAAATAAATATGCATCATCTAAATATAGAACCATTAATAAGAAAAATCGGGCGGTTTTTGCCCGGTTTTTCTTATTTTTCGTTTAACAAAACAGTTTCATAAGTTAACAGTCGGGTAATTTTCATAAAAATCATCTCCTTTCACTTAAACTATATGCGATTTGATTATTCTAATTATTCCTCAACAATCCTGTCATTTAACTGATTAAATGCTAAAAAATGGACTGCTTAAACAGTACATCGGTGTTAAATTTTCGCGTCCGATTACAGAATAAGAGGTTTGTTTTTTACACTGTATTGGTGAACTGTTCGATAAATTCCTTTAAAAGTATGGCAAGCTTCTTTTCTGTTCTCATTCTTGTTCCTACTTCCACTTTTTACCCTATATACACTATATTCTAGATGAAAAGCCGGAAGACTGGCTTTTCATCTAGTTTTATTAATAAGCTCTATATATTGTGAATCTCCATATCCTATTGTTGGGAAAAGATCAAATAACCTATTAATTAATTCTGATGTTGGTAAATCTTTATTTTTGGAAATGTACTTTATTACTGTATTATTTTCTTTCAGCATATCTAAATATATATCTATTGCCTGATACATTACTGGAAGTAGTTCATTTGATGGTTTTCTATGATTTACCAATACTTCTTTGTAGACAGAATAATAGTTACCTAATTTAAGTTCAGTTTGACTTACTTTAAATTCATCCTCCCTGAAGCTATTTAAGAACACTTTGCCATCATACCCGAACTGTTCAAGATAGGAAAGTATTGTAAGTAGGTTCATTTGACAAAACATGTCTTCACCAAACCATAAAACGATACATTTATACTCTTTATTAAAAAGATTGTCTAATGGATCAATAACCTTTTTGATATAATTTTCTACTGACTCATAATGTCCCGATGCTCGTGTTTTTATAAACTCTTTATCAAAAACTTGTTTAGTAGTCGCGTTTACACACATCGCCTCATTAAATGGAACGTAATCAGAATCTCCCATTAGTTTATTATTTTTAAACTCTTCATACATAGCCTGACCATTCAATATGTTGAGTACGTATTTGTCAAACATCTCACTCTTATCATTTTGTAACTTTTAAACCTCAATTTTCCTAGAAATATTCATTCTACACCATTCCTCGTCTTTATTGATAGTGAGTTTAACAAATGATTGAACGGGCATCTTGTTAAGTTGAAATTCTCTTGGATTTATACCAAAAACAGTTTTAAAAGCTCTACTATATGCTTCTTGCGAAGAATAATCGTAATCAAAGGCAATATCAATTATCCTCCTGTTATTTTCCAAGTCTTCCGTGGATGAATACATTCTTCTAAGAAGAATATAGCGCCTAATACTTATACCTGTTACTTGGTGAAATTTAAACGAACAATAATAAGGGGAATATCCCATATTATTAGATAGTTCATCTAAAGAAAATTGATTTTTTAAATTGTCTTCAATCCAATCAATCATAAGCTGTATATGTTCATTCATTTATCTCACTCCTAAATATAATTATAAGAGGTATCAATTTCTTTCTTTTGATATTTTTTGTGATTTATAAAATTTTTTACTCAAATTTCCCTAACGTTGTAAATTCGCGTTTTTTACAAGTGTGTTTTATTCTTTATTTTTTTGTGTATTATTTTTTATTTCACTAAATTGGAGCGTTTCTGTAATAAGAAGGAACGAAGGATCAGGTTACTTGTATAAACAAAAAAAGAACCTCAGAAGGTTTTTTATACACCCGTTTGTTAATAAGAATCAGCGTCCTTTTTCATGCACTCATTTTTTTGATCGACCCATGCCAACTTTCTTTTTTACCTTCTAGGTGACAGAGGTTGGTGGATTTTTTGGAGGTACTGCTGGTCTTTGTTATCAAACTGTTCTTTTCTATTAACTAAACTGTAAACAAGCCATGATATAGTATAGCTGTATCCCTAGCAGAAGACCGGCTTCTTAATAATAGGAAAGCCGGGCTTTTTTAATCTGTCAGACAGAAAAGCACCCCTACTGATGACCATTACTAGAAGCCAATTTGAATAGTAAAGGAAAAAATCAATAGAAAGAGGAATATGAAAATGGATTTTTGCACAAATTGTGGTGAAAAGTTAAATGAATCTAGTCGATTCTGTACTAATTCGGTTCAAGGGGGCAAAAGCAATGAAAAACATTAAATCAGCTCCAAAAACGCGCATTGAAAAAAGGAAAGGTCGTTGGAAAACAAAAGTATTAAGGAATAAAAGATTTGTGGTAGGGGTTGGATCAATTATTAGTTTGTTATTCGTTTTAAGTGTTGCTTACTTAATCATGAAAGATTTTAATAAGCATGAACTTAAAACGGAAGTTGCAGCTACAAAAACGATGGATCATTCTAAAAATAATAATATGAAAAATAATGTCAAACCAAATAATAGTAACGATTCAACGAAAAAAAACAGCAAGGAAAGTTCAAATCTTTCCTCTCCAGATTATTTTTTGCCTGATAGTGATAAGAGGGTTTTAAGTGAAGGAGACATTGGTACTCTTACAAAAGATCAACTACGTTTAGCTAGAAATGAGATCTTCGCACGCCATGGGTATGTATTTCAATCGGCGGATTTGCAAAAATATTTTTCAAGTAAATCATGGTATAATGCAGACCCTTCCTATAATATAACTTTAAATGAAATAGAACAAGAGAATGTAAATCTCTTAAAGGCGCGAGAGGAGTCTCTGTAATGGGCGCCTTTTTTAAAAGATTTGGCTCTATCTTTTTTCATCCTTTTGAATGTTTTATCGTATTCGTTTATTTTACCGGATGTAAAAGAAAAGAACTGCCAGATAGAGCGAAAAAACATACAAAAATCTAAACAGCAAGAAAAAATTCAATTCGTGATAATAAGATTCCTGTAGAAAAAAGGAAAAGCCATCACAACCCACAATTCCTATAATTTGTCTTTTATCAACTTCACTTAATTCAATATAAAATCAACAATTATATTTTCAATTTCATCTTTATACTTACTAAACCAAATTAAATGGCTTTCAGCAGAAATCATCATTAGCTGAGAGCCATTAATTTGTTGAGAGGATTTTATAGAATGTAGAATAAGCATCCGATTGTGAAATTATTTTAGTAATATTTATATTAAAAAGCTAAATAATCTTGGAGTACGTCGGTTCCCCGTTTGTAAAAATATCATCATTGGTAAATCCAAGCTTTTTATAGAATTTTATACCTGCTTCGTTTTCCGGATGTACAGTAAGGCGAATACATTGACAAGAAGTATGCTTGTCTTTGATATACTGAATTAGTGTTTCAATTGTAGAAGAACCTATTCCCTTTCTTTGAAACCATTTATCAATAAAAAAATGAAAAAACCAATAGTCATTCTTTTATGATCAAGGAGAGTCTTATTCATACTCAGTTTTTTCAACAATCGCATAACAAATTTCTGAACCATGAGAACCTTTGAAATACAAGAAAAAGGACACTTTCTTTACTCAAGGTTATTGGCTACCTGAAGACCAAAAAATGAGATGGTCTCCTTCCAAGCCTCTCTGGACCAGAATAAAGGAAATTTATTTTTTCTAATAGTACCACTATATAAAGCTTGTGACAAAACAAACATTAATATTTTCATGAGAAATATTCATGAAAAAAAATTCCAATTATTGCTTAAATAGAGTTTATTATTAAGGTTTCAAATATTAGTAATCACAATGGTATTAACATTATTTTACTTGTCTGACAGAACCGTCAAGTACGGACCACCATGGAGGCCCTGAGGTGTTATCTGAAGTTTTATTCAATAAGAATCGTGTAATAAGGGTTTGAACTCTTCCATCGTTCAAGAAAAGAGCGTGCATAGCTAGATCACTCCATTTCTTCTTCACAGCCAACGTTAACAGGGCATCCTTATAGACAGCAGAACTTTCTAGTGAAATTGTGCCATCTCCATCCCCATCTGCATCGGGAGAATCAAAGTTAAAAAAATTTTTGGCTCGACCATCCGGGCTTACAGGCTGAACAATGACTTTTTGTTTCGTTTTTTCACCTTCACCTACAATAATTAGAAATTTTCTCCTAACCTCTTCCGGAAGATCTCTTAAATTCAGCATCGCCGGATTTTGCTGGTTCCAAAATGTTTTTATATGTTTAATCCTATTTAGGAACATTCCCATATCATCATCTCCGATATTCGACTGCCAATGATTAGGATTGAATAAATCAAAATTTGACCCATTTTCAAAAACAATCGCATCCTTATAAGTGGGACATGACTCGTAAACCGAAGGGAATGTACGAGCAATCTTCCGAAATTCATCATTAGAATTGAACAGCGGAAACTTGATACCACCCTCTCCTACTGTTAGAGCAATTAGAGCCCTTACAGATCCTTTAAAAGAAGGCGCTGCCAAAACGACATGATCGATGACATCATAATTTCCCTGCAACTGCTTTAAATAGCAGCTAAATATTATTGCACCCATGCTATGAGTAATAAAGTTAAATGATTTTACAGACAGTTTTTCTTTCAAAGATTCAATATAAGCAGCTAAACGGTTAGCCGTTTCTTCTGAAGATTTTCTCCAGTCATAACCAAATATATAAACAGGCATTTTAGTCTTATTTTCAAGTACGTATACCACATCCCGATACGGCAAATCCTCTACATCACTCCGCTCAATTAGCGATCTCGGGTTGACTTCAAAACGGCTATCCTGCTTCAAGGTCAGGTCATAAATTGTTTTATATTTGCTTTGGATTGTTGACCAAATCGTCTCGAAGTCTAGTGTATTCGTATTAACAAGTTTTGTGCCTTGTATTCCAGGGATTAAAATAGTAGGAACAGACAAATTATTATCCTCCTTCTTGACTTCTCCCCGTGGATAAATCCAGGGGATTCTTTTTTAAACCTTCATCAAAGTCGCCTGTCAGCCGGTGCTTCCAGGTCTTACTACTTCTCCAGTTCATTACGATATGTAGGAAAGACCACATACCGCAGCCCAATCATGGGCACTACGCCACTGCCCTTTTAGCCCCAGTGTGCGAAACAATGGGGGTTAAAAGGACTCGGCGATACTTTGTATCTTCTATTTTAGGTAGTTCACGATTTTTCGTTAGCTGTTTATGGACGGACTTGTCCAAAATATTAATGGCACCTACTATATCCCGATGTCCTTGCACACCACACTGACAGTGGAAGGTTCGATTCCATTGTTTGCGAAAATTTCCACATGAAGGGCATGTGCCGGAAGTATAGGACTCTTCCACAAGTTGAACATTGACCCCTCGAAGCTTCAATTTGTATTTTATTTTTTCAAGTAATTGCCCAAAACTCCAATTGGATAGCTGTTGACGAATTTTTTTCCGTGTTTTCTTTTTCTTCTTCGTATTCTTTTGAACGCCATCTGGTGTTCCGATATAGAGTGTTTTAATTTGGTATTCCACACACCAATCGGTAACCATTTTCGAAATAGTATGAATAGATACTCGATTCTACGTTCCAGTTTTTCTAAAAAACGGCGTTTACGCAAAATGAGTTTTTGCCTTTTATTCGAACCTGACTTTTTCCGGCTAATCCGTTTCTGAAACTCTTTTAACTTTTTGTTTCTGTGGCGCTGTAACGAGCGAAGTTCTCTTCCTGTTACAATTTAGTGACTTTTTCCGTCACTTAAAACGGCCGCATGTATGAGACCTAAATCGCAGCCGGGGGTGAGTCCTGCCTTTGCTCAAATTAGCCCGATTGGATACCTTTTTCCTGCTTTTCCCAGCGAGTCGCACTCCAATAAGTCTGATTGGATACATTTTCATGATTTTTCTGGCGGGGCGTCTTCGTATACTTTAGACTGCATCAGAAAACTAGTAGTTATATCCGCAATTTTTCTATTTCAATAACTCTTTTTAGGTATTCATATTCCTTTTGCTCAAGAATGTCGATTTCATTGTTAGTTGCAATGAGAATTTGATCCCTGCACTTTGATATTCTTTGGATCATCGGGTGAATTGTTAAACTCGATAGATTCATAAAGTCATATAAGTCGTTTAAGCATGCGGGTAATTTATAGCCTTTATTGCTGCTAGCAATTAGTAACCCTGTATCACGCAGTTTTGAGACAATGTTAGATCGAAAATAATGCTGATTAATTTTTATATCTCTGATGGCATTCAAATTATCTAATATTTCTTGGGTATACACATATTCATCGGGGTTTTCTTTTAGATTAAATAAAAGGAACTTAAGAAAATCAAGACGAAGCTTTTCATCATCTTCTTCAATTTTTTGCTGTTTCTCGATATATTGGTATGTCAGATTAACAGCATGTTTAATAATCACTTCGTCGTATCTAGAGTCATTTGTCTCTGAATTATAATTAAAAAGAAAATATTTATAGTCAAGGGGCAAGAGATTAATGGCAGCAATTTTATTTTTGATGATTTGGATAAAGGAACGATACTGATCTGAATGATGGGTTTTGTCGTAGCCAGTTGCGAGCGTTTTTGCAAAAAGATTAGCCAACTGAAGAAGAAGATCTGACTGACTATTATTGAACCCAAATGATGAATAATTGAATAAGTCTGGAATACTCTTTGTGCTGATATAATTTTTAAATTCTTGTAAAAATGGTTTCGTTTCCCTTTCATCCGCTACAAGATCAAGCTGTTCAAACGTTTTGTTTAAGTCATGATAAATCCTTCTATTTAAATATTTCATGAACGGTGTTTTATCCTTGATACCGAAGTCTTCTCTTATTTTTCTTTTATCAATGACATAAGCATATACACTAAAAGGTAATTCCTTTAGATCATTTAATAGTTGGATACTTTGATAATCGATAATTATACCGGATTTTTCTTCGTCGGATAGAAAGTATTTTTGTCTAATCTTTTCCATTTCTTGTTCTAACATCTCTTTATTAGAACCTTTTACAAGAACGGAAACAATAATTAAGTGGGATGAAACATCACTTTTGTCAAAATCAAAACGATAATCTCCAAATTCATCCATAAATGCATATTGAATCTCGTCCATATTCCCCCACCTCACCAATGAAATTGAAATTAAATCTTTATATACAATTTCAACAATATTTCATCTAAACCTCTAATAAGTTCTATTTTTTCAGATATCATGGGGGAATTGGATAACAAAGAAAGGATTTACTACGAAACTGTGTTTCTTTTAAACTCTTCGTTTATCTCGCTCTCTGGAACGGAAATGTACTTTTTATCAATTTCTTCTTGCTTATCTTTTCTTATAGATCTTTCTGAATTTATCGAGCAAGTTTTTCCTTCCCATCAAAAGAAACAGTTTATATAAGTTTCGACTTTGTTATTTCACTCCAGTTAGCTTAAGTACATTCTTTCACAATCTATTCAACGTATTAACATAAATATCCATTTCATTTTTTCAAAAATCTACCACAAACATTTACTTTTTTGGGTTACAAATCGCTTGCGTACAAAATTTCCAAAGTATTGGCGATTCCCCATACCTATCAAACTATGTGATTTTTGTAAGAAGATGTCTTGTTAATTCATTTTTAATAATTTATAATACTAACTGTATATGGTGTGCATATTGTGTATCTTATACCATAACACTTATCGATAGAGAGGTTGTTTAATGAAAATAATCTTAAGTAATGTATCAAATCAGCCTTTATATCAGCAGATAAAGGAGCAGATTAAAGAATCGATATTTAACAATGAATTGAAAGAAGGCGAACAGCTGCCATCAATCCGCCTATTAGCTAACGACTTGCATGTAAGTGTACTAACCACAAAAAGAGTCTATACAGAACTAGAAGCAGAAGGTTTTATTATAACTAGGATTGGCAAAGGGACATATGTAGCTCCCACAAACTTAGAGTTGTTAATAGAATCCAAGCGCCACATGGTAGAAGTCAAACTTGCAGAAGTTTGTCAGATGGCTCGAAGTATAGGAATTCATCCGGATAATCTCCATTCGATGATGGACTTAATTTTAGAGGAGGAGAATGACAAATGAATGCTGTGTTAGAAGTGAATAAACTAAATAAAACATACGACAGTTTTTCATTAAAAGATATTACTTTTTCACTTTACAAAGACTGTATAACAGGCTTTATTGGTACTAATGGTTCTGGGAAAACTACTACAATTAAGGCCATCCTTAGCCTCATTTTAAAAGATTCCGGAAAAATAAATTTTTTAGGAAAAGATATGGATAAAAATGAAAGAAAGTCTAAAAACAAAATTGGCATTGTGCTAGATGAGGGATATTTCTATGATGAATTAACATTGAAAGAAATGAAAAATGTGATTGCCCCTTCTTATACTGACTGGGATGAAAAAGTCTTCTTATCTTACGTTAAACAATTTAATTTAAACCTAGGACAGAAAATTTCTACTCTATCCAAAGGTATGCGGATGAAATTCGCTGTTACTTTAGCTCTATCTCACCATGCAGACCTTTTGATAATGGATGAACCAACAAGTGGTTTGGACCCATTGGTACGTAGTGAATTGATGAATATTCTTCTAGATTTTATGAAGGAACCAGGGAAAAGTGTCTTTTTTTCCACTCATATTACCTCTGATCTAGATAAAATTGCCGATATGGTTATTTTAATCGATGATGGAAAAATTTTAGTTAATGAGGAAAAAGATGTTTTAGTGGACACACATGCATTGGTAAAAGGAGACAATCCATTAATTAATGAACAAACGAAAAACCTTTTTTTAAATTTGCATCAATCTCAATACGGATTTGAGGGGATTACTCATAAAAAAGATGATGTGCGTCGACTCATGCCTGATGTATTGATGGAAAGACCAACTATAGAGGATATTATGCTTTCATATATCGGAGGTCATAATCATGTTAGTTAACCTTGTAATGAAAGACTTTATGCTAGTAAAAAAATATTTCTTAATTTTACTCGTTTTTGCAGCTATCGCTCCTATTTATGTTTCTACACAACTACAGTTAAACGATGGCGGTCTTGTTGGCTTTCTTTTAACAGTGATTTTAATGGAGCATATTTTGTTTGGTACGATATCCAAATTTGAGGATCAATACAAGGGAGCCACTTTGCTTTGTGCAACTCCATACACACGGAATGCATTTGTAAAAGCAAAATATCTCTTTCTCTTTGTAATTTTCATTTGTGTCTCTATCATCCGTATTATTACGTCAGTTATCATACCATCTGGTATAGAAAAACTTAGCTTGAACGCCCTTGGAATAACATTTTTAATTCTTAGTATTTTATTTGGTATACTACTCCCTTTTCAATTTAAATTCGGTTATGACAAAACAAAAATTATATCACTTTTCACTGTCTTTTTAATCCCTTTTGTCGTTCCTGCTTTTATAAAGGGAGTTCAATCGAGTAACATTGATTTTACAATTACCTTTCCATTATCACCAATTGTTCTGTCATGGATGCCTTTTTTTATTTCAATAGCTATTAGTCTTATATCAATAGTGGTATCTCTGAAAATATATGCAAAAAAGGATTTATAATTAAATTTTAAACATAATAGGGATAGCTGTTAAAGGAAATAAGTTTCTTGTTCCACAGCCAGGCATTTTTCTGGAGTAGCATAATTATCTATGGAATGAACAATAATATACAATTTTTAGTAAAAACGACATAGAAATCGCTATATACCAATAAAAAATGACTATCAAAATAAAAATACATTTTAATAGTCATTTTTCTCTAAAATTTTAATGTTCGTGATAAGTAACGGAACCCGTTATTAATTTCTTCCGCTAGTTTTCTTGATAAAAATTTATTACGCTCCTGGTGGGCGATTTTCGAAATCATAATCGACCGGTTTAGGGGCAACTCGAGAATGCTCTAAGGCCGGTGTGTCTGGCCGCGCGATTTGGTAAACGGCTGCACCGACGATTTCAGCTGTTTCTTGCAGTTTATTTTTATCGATTTTATCGATGGTATCTGCTGGAGTATGATACCATGGCTCTAGCGGTGAGTGAATGAATAGAGCTGCCGGAATTCCTAGTTCATGGAATGGCTGATGGTCACTCCGTCCCAACTGGCCATACGGAACAACTTCACCTAATGCAGTTCTCACACCTGCAGCGGAAGCAAGGTCAGTGACAGTATTTTTCTTTCCATCAATTGTATACATGATTAATCCGTTTGCAGCGTGATCACCGCCGGCATCCTTACTTCCGATCATATCCATTTGGAAATGACCAACGATACGATCCGCTTCCTCCGAACTTAACGTACTTGCATAATGATAGGATCCTAACAGACCTTTTTCCTCAGAGCCAAAAGTAACGAAACGAAGTTCCGTATCAATTGGCGTATTGGCCATTACTCTAGCAAGCTCTAGTACAGCAGATACTCCGGAGGCATCATCATTTGCACCAGGTCCACCAGGAACCGAATCGTGGTGTGCTCCAATCATAACAATCTGGCCGGTATCCTTATTTTTTTGTGGTTTCATTTTGGCAATGACGTTGTAGGAGGTTTTTTCAAGAAAACCTGACCCGGATACTTTTATTTTAGCGGTGAACGAACCAGCTTTTAATTGCTCCGCTAATGCCAAGCCTTGGGCTTTAGTGATGGCAACTGCAGGAATATTTTGGCCATAACTTGCTTGGCCAAATGCGTTGGATGTACCACTATTGTTATACATAATGACACCAACCGCACCTTTATTCAACACATTTTGGATTTTTTCAACGAAGGTGATATCGCCGCGTTCAATTAGGGCAATCTTCCCTTTGATCGAATCCGGTACCGTTCCGGCAATGGCTTTACCAACATGCATGACCTCCGCCGTTACTTCACCACTATAGGAGCCGGAAAAAACGTATGGGTTAAGATTTTGTCCACCAATTTCTACCAATCCACTTACATTGTTTCGAACAACATCATAGAATTTAAAAGGCTGCAGCTCTGTCTCATATCCATACTTCTCAAACTGGCCTTTTATGTACTGTGCTCCCTTTAGCTCCCCATCAGTGCCTGCCGCACGTGGCTCCTTTGATAATAAATCAATCGTGTTATACATGTTATCGGCGCTAATTTTCTTGATGATCTTGTTGTCGAAGGCGGATGCTGCATTCGAGTTAGGTGCTCCCTCAGGTCCTTGTGCGTAAACTCCATTGACACTTAAGACTAGTCCTGCAGTTAATAGTACTGATAATGCTTTTTTCTTGCTCATTTAAGCCCTCCTCTTTTTTAAAAATGTAAACGGTTCCAGTAGATTATCATTGATATTAATAGATTAGTAAACTTTAATAGTTTTACAAAAAGCATGAATATTCTACGCACACAATTACATTTTTACTATAATGAAAGTGGTAAAATGTAGAACATTGTTGATTAACCATGAACAAGCCAGAAATGATAGGCAATACTACCTAAATCATAGTAAGAAGATGAATGACCCCTTTAACCTTACTAATTACGTAAAAAGTCAGCGATTGGCAGACCATTATAAAGACTATTTAATTAAACATAGGATCGACCTGATACGTTTAATTTTCATAATTTGCAGGGGAATTACCATATTCATCGAATACATACCTATAAAAAAGGGAGGAATACGAATATGAAAGAAAGACATGAAGTATTGTTTAAGCAACTAGCGAGCTACCGCAGCTATGTTTTAAGCGTTTTGGAAAATGTAACAGAAGAGGAAGCAGAAATTATCCCTATCGGATTTAATAATAATATTCGTTGGAACCTAGGACATATGTACCTCGACCAATATTTATGGATTCAGGCAGTAACGAAAGAAGAGTGTTGTGTTCCAGAACAATTTAATTTTTGGTTTGGATTCGGAACCTCTCCGGCAAACTTCAATTCTGAGACTCCATCGTTAGAAGAGTTAAAGATTTTACTAAAAGAACAACCAGAACTAATAAAAGAGGTATACGGTGAAAGGCTAGAGGAAGAATTTACACCTACGGAAATGGGGATGCACACCATCGAGCAAGTATTAATCCGAACTATTTTTCATGAGGGCATGCATTTACAAGCGATTCTTGATTTAAAAAAATGCATACAACCTTCTTGTTAGTCTGATTTTTTTATAAAGGACAAAGACTGAGCGTGTGTTTTTGTCCTTTGCCATCAAATGATCCCCTGTTTATTTCCATAATCGTTTATAGGTTACTAGCTTACTTTCATTTTTTAAAAGAAAAACGTCAGGATTACTAAGATTTTGCCAATATTCAAATCCGAAATCTTTATGATAATACATTATAAGTAAGGATATTAAATTTCCGTGGCTCACAATGATTGTATTTTCAGTTTTACTATTAAAAACCTTCTCCACCACTTCTACAATTCGTTTCATTGCTTCTTGGCTGGACTCTCCCCCTTCAAATTTCAGTTCAAGATCATCAAATGTCTTTCTCAGTTTTTCAAACCAATCTGGAATATTTTTATTGCTTAATACACGCTCTATTAATTGTTGATCAGTTTCGATCTCAATATTTAATTGTTCCACAAGCGGTTGTAAGGATTGAATAGCCCGCAAATATGGACTTGAAATAATACGATCAATTTTAATATTAGAAAAAAAATCCGCTAACTCAACAGCTTGTTTAAAACCTCGATCTGTTAGCTGCGCTTCGAATGACTGTCCTTCAGCCTCGCAATGCCTAATCATATAAATTTTCTTCAACCAAATCACTCCAAAAAAGCTATCGTTTTATATTTTTTGACATTCCAATTGAAAATTGCTGAAATCCAAAAGTTTCATAATAAGACTCTAAGCTTTCTGCACACATTAGTTGAGGAATGACTCTTTTTTGCTCACAATGAGCAATAATTCGATTCAACATTTCTTTGCCAATTCCTTTGGACTGATAGCTTGGCAGTACACACACACCGCATATAATCCCAGTAATTACACCATCTGAGATAACGCGAGCCATCCCCACTAATTGTTGTTCATCAAATGCATATATAGCGTACCAACTCTGCCTGCACATTAGTTCCAATTCAGTAACTGTTAAATTCAATGAATTCCATCCCAATGATTCATATATAGTTAATAATTGCTGAAAATTTTCAGGGGGTTCCACTGTATATTTGATCGTTCTCTCCACATTAAGACCTCCAATTCATTCTAAAAAAAAGCAATACTTTTTTTATTCAATTTTACAAACGATAACACCTTCACGAAATTATTTTATTATGTAAAAACACTGTTTCATATTTTATAGCATTCTCTTTACTTGTAATTCTAAAAATCTTTTTATATTGTTTGGCTTTTTATTAAAATATGGATTATACATCAAGATAACAGTTTAGGGTTCTCGCAAACAAATGCGGAAAACGTA
>Ga0213821_1000538_pt1 | contig 22574 bp, 21 predicted proteins | sample MC6MC0909MG_FD_179894 | JGI IMG/M metagenome (GOLD analysis project Ga0213821, IMG submission 179894) | Enriched soil aggregate microbial communities from Iowa State University, Ames, United States - MC6-MC0909-MG | ecosystem: Environmental > Terrestrial > Soil > Unclassified | place: USA: Iowa...
AAGGAAGGCCCTCTATGTCTAAAAAACCAAAAGCTACAGTGACAAAAGCAGAAAAAATAATGTCTCATGAGGAGCAGTTAGAACGTGAAAATGAACTACTTCGTCTAGAGATAGCGTATTTAAAAAAGTTGAAAGCTTTTCGAGAGAACCCGGATGCCTTCCTCGAAAAGCACAAGCAGCAATCGCCTTTGAACTCAAAGAAGAAGGGTTCCGATTAAAAGACATCTTTAAACAAGTCGATATTCCAGAAGCAACATATCACTATCACATCAAGCAATAGCAGCTAAAGAGCAGCCTAAAAATTTAACAAGATAAAATTAGCGATTCGTTCATTAAAAGAAGGTGAGCAGCCATTAATTCATAGCGAGCGAGGCTTTCAATATACATCACACAGATTTAAGCGAATCATCGATAAAGCAAAACTGGTACAAAGTATGTCATGTGTAGGTCGATGTATTGATAACGGACCGATTGAAGCATTTTGGGGCACATTGAAATGTGAGAAGTATTATCTACATAGGTACGATTCATATGAAGAGTTAAAAGTAGCGATAGATGACTATATTCATTTCTATAATCACTATCACTAGCAGAAAAGATTAAACGGCTTGAGCCCTTTATAATTCAGGAATCAAGCCACTTAATACATTTTTTATTATTTCCATTGTCTACTTGACTTAGTGCAGTTCACATTTTTATGAGCGCCTGGTCTATTTGATTCTTGAACTATATATATCTTATAATTGCTTTTCTAATATTCTTTTTGAATGCTCCATTTCCATATTATATATTTTGCAAAATTCCTCCCTCTTCATTTCTTCTAGAGGGGTTGGATAATACCTCCAAATGCCTCTTGAAGTGCCCATCACACGCTGACCCCCAATATTCAGTTCATATTCTTCTCCATAACCTGTCGTATAAGCAGTTGTAATATTTCCGTATTTGCTATTAAAGCCTTTGACCTCATCCAAACCAGACAATATATCGACGAGTGTAAAGTTTATTGGATATGTTGGTTGTTCTTCTTTTGCTTTTGGCAGCTCTTTTTCTGCTTGTTTGTACAAGGCTTTTCTGTCTGGTGAAACATCAGAAATATATTGTATAGATAAATAGTCTTTCATTCGCTCTATACGATCAGATTGTTCATAGTTGTTTGAATACCTCATCATGGCTTCACGCTGTGCTACGCTTTTGATTTGTTCGAGCATCTCTTCATTTGATAACGTTCGCCCGCCTTTTGTAGGAATTCTACTCCAATCTGGTGCGGAAATGGAACTAAATGCAGAATAGCTCCTTACTAAAGGACTTTTTACTTCTTTCATCGAATAGCCCCACAAATCCCCTTTACCTGAAGAACGAATAAATTCGTCTGTTTTAGTAGTTGGCGATGTTGTATTTTTTGTCGTATTTCTCTGATGCGCATTTTCAAAAAAATTACTTTGTGTTTGTCCAACTTTCCCTATCATTTTCTAACCACCTTTTTTATCTTTGTGATTTTATCGACGGAAAAGGGAAATATTTGAATTTAAAATAGTTACCAAAGCGTTGTTTTAGAAGATTTTTCACTTAGCGTTGTAAATCCAGCATCTTTATGATGCTACCCCATTTTGTGTAAAGCATGCTGGATTTCATCTATCCAACTTTTCCCGCCATATGCGACAAAGGTTGTTTCATTATCTTTCACATCGAAGATTTTTACTCTTTGAGAAATAAAGAGATTTAAACCTAGTTCTGCTCGATTTACTTCTTTTAAACTTAGTTCCCAATATAAATTTGGATTAATATTTAGGGCATGGGCACAAAAGATCAACCGTTGATTTGTTAACAACAAACGGCCACCGTCAGATTTAGTTGCACTGTAATACATGTTTGCTAAACCTGAGCGTATTGGAAATTCATTTGTATTCATTTCAATCTCATGGAAGAAGATTTTTCTATTTGTGAGTTTGAATTCGTTAAAATCATATATAATCTGTTTTGCTTCTGACGTAATGATGTAACTACCTCAGTATTCACAGTTAATTTGTTTAGGGTCAATTACTGCAGCACAGTTTGGACAATTGAAAGCTTTAACCATGCTTTATCGCTCCTAATATTTGCTATTATTCAGTATACTTCGAATTACCCAATATACCAACAATATTAACAAAAAATGCCTAGGCTCAAATTAATTGAGTACCTGGGTTTTGACGTTACTTTTTAAATTTGTCATAGTGAAGTTTAAGCAAGTCGTTTTTTAAAAGGAGAATATTGATGGAATTTCGATTAGAATTATTCGTTGAAGATTTACAAAAGTCTATTAGTTTTTAGGAAAAAATAATAGATCTTACATTTCATAATAAGACCGAAGTTAGTGCAATTATTAAAATGAAGAATTTTGCTTTATTATTAACATCTGATAACGTTCTTAATGAAAATCATTATTTTAAAAAAGGCGGTTTAAGACCAAAAGGAAAAGGTATTGAAGTAGTGATACTCCAAGATAATATCGAACAAATATATCAACGTGTTCTAGATAAACATTATCCAGTTGAATCCCGTCTTGTTTTGTAATCATGAGGTATGAATTACAAAAATATTTAATCACTTTTAGCAAATGAATTTTATAGAAAAGAGGACTTTGGTAGAATAGGTGCTAAAAACGATTATTGTAAGGCATCAAGAAATTCTTTTTGAATGAAACTTTTAAGCCTTAGTTTTTAGCACCGTCCACGACGACCATACGGTTTATATCCATGCATGCCCATTAAATAATAAATTGTAGTAGTAGATTTTTATTTCATAAGCATGTATTTAGCAGAATACTTCTTCCTGCTTTTTTGTTAATTCAATTTCAAAGCCTAAATCCTCAAGCATACGATAATCGCTATTTGCCTCTTGGCCTGCTGTTGTTAAATAATCTCCTACAAAAATGCTATTTGCCGCATACATTCCCAGTGGCTGAAGGGACCCAAGATTGACTTCACGACCACCAGAAATACGAATTTCCTTTGTTGGATTTATATAACGGAACAATGCTAAAACCTTTAAACAATATCGTGGATTTAATTCCTTTGTCCCTTCCAGCTTTGTGCCGTCTATAGCATTTAAAAAATTGACTGGTATCGAATCAGCATCTAATTGATGTAGGGCACGCGCAATGTTGACGACATCCTCTTTTGTTTCCTTCATTCCAATGATTGCTCCTGAGCAAGGCGAAATTCCATGCTTTTTTGCAATTTCTACCGTATTCACACGATCCTCATAGGTATGCGATGTAGTAATGTATGAGTGATGACGCTCTGATGTATTTAAATTATGATTGTAGCGATCTACCCCCGCCTCTTTTAATTGCTGTGCCTGTTCTTCTTTTAATAAGCCAAGACAGGCACATACTTTTAAGCCATACTTCTCTTTAATTTCAGTGACTGCTTCACTGACAACATTGACATCCTTCCGCGTTGGCCCACGTCCACTTGCCACGATGCAATAGGTGCCAATTTTATTGTCAAATGCTCGTTTTGCACCCTCTAAAATTTCTTCCTTCGTAATAAATGGATATTTTTCAATCGGTGCAGATGATTTAGATGATTGGGAACAATAGCCACAATCCTCTGGACAATAGCCACTTTTCGCGTTCATAATCATATTCAATTTTACTTTTTTCCCATAATAATGCTTACGAATGGCAAATGCACCATCCATTACCTTTAATAGTTCATCATCATCACTATTTAAAATGGCAAGTGCTTCATCATTACTAATCACCTTACCTGCAATTACATCCTCTGCTAACTGTAACCAATTCACTAAACATTCTCCCTTTCTACTTGCATGATTTTCACTGTTCTTACTGACTGAAATACCTTATATAAGCGTTCGGCTAACAGTGCAGACGCTAAAGCTAAGCAAAAATCTGCAACAATACTATTTAAAAAACCAACTACAAATATATGAGACCAGCTCGTTTGCAAATGGAGCCAGAAATTCATTGATAAATATAAGTAAGGTACCGCAATCGCATAAATAATAATAAGCCCCACAATATTTGCACCAATAAAATGTTTTTTCGTTGGTGAATCTATTCTTTCAATGATGAATCCTATGATGAATGCTGCTAGTGCAAAGCCGATGAGGTAGCCAAATGTTGGCTGCAATACATAGGTAATGCCTCCGCCCTGTGTAAAAACAGGTAATCCAACTAAACCGACTCCTATGTAAACGAGCTGACTTTGAAATCCATTACGACTACCAAGTAAGCTTCCAGCTAAAAAAACAAAGATAATTTGTAGTGTAAAGGGCACTACTGGTAACGGTATCTTAATAAATGCACCAATTGCCGTTAAAGCTGCAAACATCGCAATCATGACGAGGGATAGTGTTGATTGTCGTTTAAACAATTTATGCCCTCCCACTCCTCAAAAAATTGTACAATCGTTTCTTTTGTTGTATGAATCATAAATCTCATTTCTTCATCAGAAATAATGTAAGGCGGCATAAAATATAATATATTGCCAAGTGGGCGAATCAGTAAGCCCTTTGCTAAAGCACGTTGATAAATTCGATAGCCAATACGTGCCTCATTTGGGAATGGCTCCTTTGTCCGATAATTGGCGACTAGCTCGATCGCACCCACTAACCCTATCTGTCGATACTCTCCAACATAGGGTAATTGGTCAAATGCCTCCAGTGCTAACGCTCGCATCCGTTCTCCCTTATTTTGAATCATATCGATAACCTGTTCCTCTTCAAACATTGTCAATACCTCAAGTGCTACACGACATGCAAGCGGATTTCCAGAATAGCTGTGAGAATGTAAAAATGCTTTCATTGTTCCGTAATCATCGTAAAAGGCATTGTAAATAACATCAGTGGTTAATACTGCGGATAGTGGTAAATAGCCACCTGTTAAACCCTTTGACAAGCACATAAAATCTGGCGAAATCTCCGCTTGCTCACAGGCAAATACGGTTCCTGTTCGTCCAAATCCTACGGCAATTTCATCAGCAATTAAGTGAACATCGTATGCTGTACAAAGCTCCCGCAATCGCTTTAAATAGATTGGCGGATACATTTTCATGCCCGCAGCTGCTTGAATAAGTGGCTCAATAATCACAGCTGTCATTTCTTCATGATGCGCATGAAGCTCTTCTTCAACATACTGAATACATTGAGCATGACAGCTTTCTGGCTTATCTTGAAAAGGACATCTAAAACAATCTGGCCCTTGTGCACGTAAGGTATCTAATAACAAAGGTTGGTATACCTCGTTATAAAGCCCAACTCCACCAACAGATAAAGCGCCAAGTGTCTCACCATGGTAGGCATCTGTTAAAGCCAAAAAGCGTTTTTTTGCCGTTTTTCCCGTTTGCATATGATATTGAAAGCTCATTTTTAATGCAACCTCTATCGCGGATGAGCCATTGTCTGCAAAAAATACTTTATTTAGACCTTCTGGCGTTAAAGCTACTAATTTTTCAGCTACTTTAATCGCTGGTTCATGTGTAAAATTAGCAAAAATTGTATGCTCTAATGTAAATGCCTGATCACTTAATACTTGACTTATTCGAGGATTCGCATGCCCAAATAAATTAACCCACCAGGAGGAGACAGCATCTAAATAGCGATGATTATTTTCATCATAGAGCCATACACCTTGTCCTTTTTTAATGACGATTGGTGGAAATTGCTCATAATCCTTCATTTGTGAACAAGGATGCCAAACATGCCTTAAATCTCTTGCCTGTAAATCAGTTAACACTTGTTTCATCATTGACCAACCTTTCAAACAATGAAGTGTGAGAAATGGAATAATCAACAAGCTGCCCAATCTCTTGGAGTTGCGGGATAATTGCATAAGGCAAATCATGAAACTGTAATATGGTTTTCATAGTATCTTGTTCTATCAAACTCCCTGAATTTCCATTAAATACAATGCCCAGGATATCAATATTACGCGCATGCAAAGCCTCAATCGTTAGTAATGTGTGGTTAATTGTTCCTAGTGTTGTTCGAGTAACAAGAACAACTGGAAGCTTACTTTGAACGATAACATCAAGAAGCGTTATTTTTCTTTGTAAATCTAAAGGCACAAAAAGTCCACCAGCTCCCTCACAAATTACCATATCGTTTGATTGCTGTAGCACCTGTATTTGCTGTAGTAAATAATGCACATTAATTTGCTGTACCTCCAGTTGTGCAGCAAAATGTGGTGAAGCTGCCTCTTTAAACGAATACCCATTCAAACTTTCTGTCCTTAGCACCTGTAATGAATACTTTTCATATACTGTTGTATCGTAGTAATAGGAATGATCATTTTCATGTACTTCACCAGTTTGTACAGGCTTAAAAGGCGTGACGCGAAGATTTTGTCGCTGAAATTGTCGCATCAGCAATGTGGTGACAGCCGTTTTACCGACATCAGTATCTGTCCCAACAATCCAAAAATGTTGCATCGTTAACCTCCCCCTTTTCAGTTAACCAAAGATACATATTAAGTTAACACATATGTTTTTATTTTGTAAATGCTATTTCAATAATTTCTTCCAAAAACAGAAGTTTCACAATAGCAAAGAAACACTAAAACCTTACCTTTATATAGCAAAATCTAGCGTTACCCGTACGGTTGCTAAAAAAATGTTTAATTATTTTTGAATACTATTAAAAATTTAGAGGATTTCACTACTTTTGTGTTGTATTAAACTAAACGGGGGTGGCTGTATGTTTGGCCTTTTTAAAGAATCAGAAAAATTGTTAGATACATATGAACAAGTAGCATGTATTTTAAAGTCCTTGCTTACCTACGAGCTCAGAGACTTACCTAGCCGTTACGAATTTTGGTACCGTGCGGCGTTACGTTTGGAAGAATATCGAACGTTGAATGCAGAGCATCGCTCAAAGCGATCTATGACCACAGCTGTTGGACGCTTTCATCAAACTCAATATGATGTTACGAAACAAAAACTAGCAAAGCTAGAGCGTCTAATAGATATATATAAATCCTTTTGTCTGGAAGAAGAGCGAGAAATATTAAATCATCGGCTCCATTTTCAGAAGGAAGTAATTGACGAACTCTATAATCATCTTCAAAATAAAGAGCTATATACGTATTGTAGTACTGTACAGCAGCAATTTTGGGAAGCTGTCAGTGAGGATATACTTCTTGCAATTGCCCAACTGGATTAAAGTGGTTACATTTGCTGGATTCTTCTAAGTTGCTTGAGAATATGTTTTTTAGTTTATTAGTTGGAGGTTTTTTTATGATTGCATGGATTATTGCAGCAGAAATTGCATTTTGGATAGTCATTTTATTTGGGTTGGTTGCCCGCTATATTTTAAAAAAACCCAAGCTAAGTTTCTTCTTGTTTTCTTTAACATTAGTTATCGATTCTTTACTGATATTGCTAACTGCGATAGATTTAAAAGCAGGTACCCCCGCATCTATCTCACATGGGATTGCTGCTATTTATATTGGTGTTTCAATCGCCTATGGTAAAACTATGATTAGTTGGGCAGATGAGCAATTTCAGCGTTGGTTTTTAAAAACTGGGGATAAGAAAGTACGTCTTACAGGATCTGCAAAAGGGAAACATGAGATAAAGATGCTGATTCGCCATGTAGTAGCTTTTCTCATTGGCACTGGACTTTTGTTTATCATGGCACTTTATATTGGATCTAAGTCTGACACATCTTCCCTATTTCAGATGATGAAAGTTTGGGGCATCGTATTAACTATTGATGCCATTATAAGTATTTCATATGTGATTTTTCCTAGTCAAAAATAACGAATGTCCTAGAAGTTTTCTTTCCATTTCTATCTAAAAATTGATATATTAGAAGATGGAGAAAGGAGATTCATGGGTGTGGTAAATGAGAAAATCTTAATCATAGAAGATGATATTGACATTATGGAGGTTCTATCTCTTACAATTGCAAATGCAAACTACCTAGTTTTCAAGGCATCATCCATTTACGAAGGTTGGAAGGCAGTAATCAAAGAAGAGCCTGATTTAATTTTATTGGATGTTAATTTACCTGATGGCAATGGCTTTGAATTAGCGAGAAGGGTTCGTGAAGTGTCGGATGCTATTATTATTTTTGTAACTGTTAATCACTTAATTGACCATAAACTAGAAGGCTTTGAAGTAGGTGCAGATGATTATATAACAAAGCCGTTTATTCCCAAAGAATTACTCGCTCGTATACAAGCAAACTTAAAAAGAAAGACGACATCCATAAGAAATCCTATATTACATATTGATAACTTAGTCATTCATTTTGATGAAAAAAATGTTTATAAAAACGGAAAACGTTTAAATCTTTTTACGAAAGAAAAGCTACTACTATTTTTTCTGATCGAACATGCCAATAAGGTAATTAGTGTAGACCAACTGATAGATAATGTTTGGGGTCAGGATGGTGTAACTGATTCAAAAACGGTTTCTGTCCATATTAGTACACTGCGACGAAAAATTGAGGACGTTCCAGCTAAGCCTAAGTGGATTCAAACTGTTCGGGGCTTCGGCTACCAATTTGTTTATAAAAAATAAAGTGCTGAGCTGCGAAAAATGCTCAACACTTTATTTTTTCTATTACCAAAGGCAATGTAAAGCTAAATATGGACCCTTCACCCTCTATGCTTTCCACATATATTTCCCCATTATGTTGTTCCACAATTTGCTTACAAATGGCTAAGCCAATTCCGTGTGAATCTACTTTATCAACATTGGATGCTCGATAATAACTATCGAATATAAAGGGAATATCGCTCTGTGGGATACCTATGCCACTATCTGAAATTGAACAGATTAAATGTGTGTCCTCCACATACATTAAAAATTGAATACTGCCATTTGAAGTATATTTCATGGCATTTGTCATTAAATTTTCCATCACCTGATTGATTCGGGCACGATCAATTAGCAGTTGTGCCTCCTGATGACCATAAAAATCGGCATAATAGTCTAAGCCCAGTTGTTTTATCTCTCGTTCAAAACGGAAGCGAAATTGTTGAAATAGATTAATGGCCCTTACTTCTATAAAGGTATATTCTGCTCTTCCCGCTTCTAGATTAGCTAAATCAAATAAATCCTGAATTAAAACATTTAACGATAGCAATCTTTCCTTACTTCGAATTAAATATTTTTCTTGTTCTGATTCCTCTTTAATAACCCCGTCTAATATTAATTCGATATAACCTAGCGTTGAAGTGATGGGTGAGCGTAGTTCATGTGAAATACTATGCAATAATTTTTTCCGTTCTAATTCATTTTTCTCTAATCGTTCATTGACCTTTTTCAAATGACTATTTGTTTCATCCAATTCCTTTGTCCGTGAAAGAACACGTTTTTCTAATTCACCATATATTTTTGCATTTTCAATCGATACGGCTATTTGTCCAGAGATCATTTTTAACAAATTCACATGTGTTGGATGAAAGGCATTAGTAATTAATGTGTTTTCCAAATATAAAATGGCTATAATCTCATCTTTAAGATGAATCGGTACACATAAAATAGACTTAGCAGTTGAGAAAGCACTAAGATAAACACTCTGTGCTTGTGTATTTTGAATAATTAGTTGCTCTCCGCTTTGTAATACAAAATAGACAATGGATTGCATGGTTTCACTGAATTCCTCAATCTTATGGTCATGAAATATTGTAAATTTGGTCTCATTGGCCTCAGCTTGTGCTAACACTTGTAATTGCTCATGATGTCTATGAATAAAATACCCGACATCTGCACCAGCATGTTTTAATAAGGCAAATAATATTTTACGAAGCAAATCCTCCATCCGTATTTCTGTTGCTAAGGACTGAGTCGTTTCGAAGACAGTCATCATATCAAATGATACTGTTCCGATATGTTGGCCTTTTGGTACGTGATTGGCATGATACATTTTTTCCCAATGGCTAGCAACCGTTTTGGCCCCCCACTCCTTTATTATCTGTATACCACATAAAATATAATGTCTCGCTGTTTTTTTATGATTGATAGCATGATAGTAATTAGCAGCTCGTTCATAAGAAATAGCAGCATCTTGAAGAAAATTATTCATTTGTGCAAGCTGAATTGCTCGATCGTAATAAAGAATGGCATTCTCGCCCTGCTTTTTCATTCGAAAATTTTCAGCCATTAATAAACAATAGAGATGCTCATAGTTTTCAGGTGCATATTGAGCCCATTTTTTAAATTGACGAATACTTTTACTAATCTCCATCCTATATGTTCTTAATTCTGTTTTCGAGGAATATAGCTTTTGATGAATAAAATGAAACTGCCAAAGAGCACGATAAAAATAATAAATTGGCGTGATGGGCAAAGTATATATTTCTTTCTCTATCACCTTTAATATCTCCATAAACTCTTTTCCATGCTGATCGTCCCCCAATAAAAATGACATTTTCAATCGAATAGAATAATGCATCATTTTAATAATGGGCTGGTCTAATATAGCAAAGGGATATGCCCAATCAATAGGGGAATTAGGGTTTTGAAGCACATTCATCCATAACCCCATTTCAGCTAAAAAATCTATTGATAATGCACTGGCATGAATGGAAAACTCCTGTTGTTGGCGCTCAATTTCCTGCTGTAAATCCTGAATAGGTGTTCCATTAATGAATTGGATGGCCACGATAAAACAAGAAGCAGCAGAGACCAAATGATGCAAGCCGATTTCCTGGCTATTGTGCTGAGCCTTTTGAATATATTGAAGACTGGATTCATATGGATTTGTCCAATGATTAATAAATATGCCATAGACAAAATAAATACGGCCCTTGATGTAAATATTATTTTCATTCTCAGCAAAGGTGATGGCTATTTTTCCAAAGCGTGCAGAGTCTTGAATATTATTGAAGCCAGCATTTAAAAGCATGGCATAGTTAATATAGACAACTCCACTTTTTGTTCCGTTCCCATATTTAAGCTGTAATCGCAACCCTCTCATTAATAAAATTCCCGTTAAATTAGGATTAAGCATAAATGTGCTTGCCGTCATATTGATAATTAGATGGATTAACGTATCCATTTCTTTATCTTGAATAGGAGGATACTTTAAAAGATCTATATCAGATTTATTGTGCAAAGCTTTTCTTAATAATAAATACTCCTTTAAAAGTTGAATTTTTGAGGGGTTCTCAGCAATATTCATATTGGTAATTTGTAGGCCTTTTATGCCAGCCTCAATTCCTACCGTATGATTGTCTGATTCAATGTATAGTAAAGTTTTTAAATTGTAAATTAATAATTTTTCTAAAACTGTTTTTGAATGCCGCAACGCTTCTGTTAAATGAAATTCTGATACATCATAACGTCCAACTAAATATGCGCACTCTCCTAAGTTAGCATATATTTTTACAGACATTTCACGAAAAGACTGCCAATGATTGTCTGGAAGCAGCTCTATACTCGTCGTTAAAAAGGAGATGGCACTGTCAAACAGTCCAATTCTTTTTGCCGCAATACCAAGTTTATAATTCCATATTGCTAAATTTTGTTTTTCATCAGCATTCAACAATTGCTGACCATAGTTAAAATGTTTCACCACTTCACTTAAATGATAACTATCCACTATATTCGGGATATTTTTCGTTAATAATTTTCCAATTTGATAATGAAGCCTTGTCCGTTCTTCGTCAGATAAATCTTGATAGGCTACCTGCTGAATACGATCGTGTACAAACTGAAACTTCATATGAAATGTATGTAAAATACCCTCATGTTCAAACTTACTAGCCCATTTAAAATGGGCATCCATTGGTACAATAAAGCCATGCTCTACAAGTGTACCCAAAAGTTTCAGCAAATCTTGGGCTGAAATGGAAACTAGCTTTAATAAGGAACTAAACTCAAAGCTTTGGCCAAAACAAGAGACAATTCTTAAAATCCCCTGAGCGTCTTTATCGAGAGTCGCCATTCTATTTTCAATAAAAGTCAATAATTCATTATTAAAAAAGGACTGATTGTATTTATGAATACTAAATTGCCACTCTTTTGTTTCGGTATTGAAATAGATGGTATTACTATGCTGTAAGGAACGAAAAGCTTCTTTCACAAATAACGGATTTCCTTTTGTTAAACGAAATAATTGGGTAGAAATTATTTTAATGGTAGTTGATTTTGCATGCAATGATTCCTCTAGCCATAACCGTACATCATCTTCCTCAAGAGGATTTATCTCTATATGCTGATTGGATGGGAAGTTATTCAAGCACTTGTAATTCTTTTTTAAATCCCCCTCCTCATTTGATCGAAAAGTAGTTATCCACATTAAATAGCCTGCTCGATGTTGTTCATATAGTTGGGTCATCATCTCAAGTGTACTAGCATTTGCCCATTGTAAATCATCCATTAACCATACAATTGGCTTCTTTTGCATGGCAAAGGCTAATAGAATCTTTTGCAATGAACTAAATATATACGTATGCAGCTGTTTGGCATTTTCACGTACATCTGTCCGAAAACCTGCTGCTTCTTTAAAAAACCATCGAAGCTCCGGTAGTAAATGAACAAGTCGATCTGTAACCATTAACTTTACATCATGAAATAGTTTGCGTAATGCTTGAACAGAATTCTCACCTTCTAAATAAACGATTTTCAATAAATTTCTTAAAGGCTGTACAACGGCTGTAAAGTCATTTTCTAGCTGTAATTGCTCATACTTCGTTTCTACAAAATACCCTTTAGCAGCAGCAATGTCACCCTTTAATGTATAAACAAGCTTAGATTTCCCAGACCCAGCTTTGCCAGAAATCATTACTATTTTTTTTTCGCCATTTACCACCTGATGAAACATAGAAGAAAGGTCCATGATTTGGTGCTTTCTACCATAGTACTTTGTAGAAAGCACCGCATTTAAATGAATGTCATATTCACCTAAGTGGAAGTCATGAAGCGGTTCATCTATTAACAGTTTATGTTGAATTTGTAATAAATCCTCTCTTAGCCCAACAGCACTTTGATAGCGTAATTCTGGATTTTTCGCTAATAACTTTTCTATTATATTCCAAATAATAGGATGTGGATAAGGCTGAAGATTTACCAATGAATTCGGCACTTTTGTTAGAATTTCATAGATAAGCTCAACAGAATCCTTTTTTTGGAAAGGTAATTGCCCACTGAGTATTTCGTAAAAAATAATACCGAGCGCATATAAATCAGAACGATGGTCAATTTCTAGATTAACTCTTCCGGTTTGTTCAGGTGCATAATATGGTAGCTGTTCAAGTCGCTCATAAAGATTTTCTAGTATGACGGGAGATTCTGCATCATATTTTAAACTAAATTCAGAACTTAGTAATTTTACCTTTAATGAATTGGGATTAATTAATATTTGGCTAGGATTCAAATTAAGATAGAGTAAATCACTTTGTTGCATTTTAATACAGGCATTCACAAGTTCAAGTGCAATTTGTAAAAATTGATGCAAAGAAATATGCTTATTTCTAAACTCATGTAGGGGTACACCATTAAAATTTTCATAAATAATTGCGTATTGATTGTCAATATAATCAATGGCTATTGGCTTTAACAACCACGGATTTTGTTCGTTCGCAAACAATGAAAATTCATATTGCAGTCTAGCTCTCTTTTCGGCTGAATTATGATGAATACTTTTTACTAGTACTAAATTCTTGAATTTATTAATATACATTCTTTGCAAATTCCAATCTTCTTTTGTTTGTAAAAGTATGCAATCATTCACCGTATGTACCTCCCATTTATGTAGCGATTAATTTTGTAACCGCTTTATATTTTTGTAATTTATCTTTTAAATTCACTTCTTTATGTGAAGCTCCAGCAAAGCTGAAGACAAAGCTCTCTAACTTCTCTGGGGGGATATGGTACTGGTCTAATTTCCGAGTAGTTCCATGAAGGTCAAGACATTCATTACTAAATACACAAATTGCAGATGCCTCACAATAATCTGCGATGTTCAAAAGCTCCTCCTTACTAGTTGAGATATCTAGTAGAAACGGATTAATTTCTTTTGCATAAAATAGTCCTTCTAATAACTGAATAAAAATATTTGTTCGTAAATCTTGGTCAACTATAAAAAGTATAGCATCATTTTTTCTAGTTTCACTTCGTAATTGAAGCAGCATATTATTCAGGAGTTCCTTAAAAGTTAAACGCACAACCTTTAAGCGGACATCCTCCATCACTAGTTGTTGTTCAATTACCTCAAAAATTTGGTAGATTGGGATATAGATCTTAGTAAAGCACTCAGCGAACGTATACTGATCCATCAACTGCCGATAGTACTTTTCCATTAAATTTATTTCACCATTTATTAAATACTCAGAGAATTTTTGGAATAATTTTTCGGGTGTTTCCACGTAATAGGTAATTAACTTGACTACTTTAAGCTGAAAATCAAATGGTAACCTAAAGACTGTATTTGTATCTAGCCTTCTTACAATTGGAAGGAGTGGATACATATTATTGACATTATCTACTAGAGCATGAGAACCATCTGATAATAACACAATTGAATTTTTGGGATAAATACCAATAAAATCGACAAATCTGGCCAAAAGCTTTTCATCAAGAAGATGCTTTTCTTTATAAATAATTGCCATTGCTTCTGCAGCTCCGACCTCGCGTTTATAGGGTCGATTTAATGTAAGAGCTGAGTAAATATCGATTAGCTGTAATATGAAAACTTCTCTAGGTATATCAGACTCCTCTAATCCATCTGGATACCCGGAGCCATCGATTCGCTCATGATGTGACTTAGCTAAATAAGCAATGGATACAAGTCCTAAATCGCACAATAAATCATAGCCAAACTGTGTATGCTTCTGCATGACTTCTAACTCACTAGGTGAAAGTCTTCCCTCTTTTTTTAAAATAGCCAGTGGTATTTTCAGCTTCCCAATATCATGAAATAAAAATCCAAGCGCACAATGTTCTAAATTTTGTATGCCTTCTTTTTTAGCAAAGAGAGTACATAATGTAAATACATCGATAGCATGCATATATGTGTATGTGTCATAATCTTTTAACGTATTGAGCAGTTTTCGATAATGGCCATTTTCCATATAGCGTTGAAATAAATTGCGTATAAATAGTATATCGTCCATATTTTTTAATACATGACCATACCGAATCTCCGTGCTCAATTCTCCTAATGCCTGTAGAAAAAGAGAATTTTCTGTCTCACTATTTACAATGGTGTTCTCGTGCAGTTTTACACCTAACAGCCCATCCTGTTCAGCTTGAAGGTCTGTTTCTACAATCCGTGTCTGAATATAAACATCGTGAACATGGCGATTTTTCAATAATGTTATAATTCTTGCTGTTATTACACTTCCCTTTTTCATCAACAAACGATTTTCAACATATAAATCCTGCCCAAGAACCAATCCTTCCTGTAAATCAACAATGTTTGTTTTAACTAACTTCAAAAATAACACTCCTCTACTTTTATACATAAATCACTATAAAAGATGAAGGTTAAAATCTGATTAAATAGTATGTAAATTTTAAAAATGGCATGAGAATATATCCATACAAGGAAAAATATGATGTATATCAATTGAACGGCATAAATGAAATGCATTAAGTATAAAGATATACGAAAAAGGCTGAACGATTTATAATCGTACAGCCTAGAAATAAAATTAATTGTTGTAGAACTTATGAATTTACTCCCATCCCTTGGACAAGAATTGTTTTCAATTCTTGCTTTTGGTCTACTTTAATAGCAACATTGTGATATTTCTTTTTTATGCCTAGCATAAACGTAACATCAATAGGCTCCTTCAGCTTTAAGATAAACTGAGGATACGCCTCATCGAAATCACGTGCCACAAAATCAATAGTATCTTTCGATAATTTTCCTTCTAATTCATGTTTATCCTCAATAAGCGCTTCAATATTATCAAAACGAATTTCTGCTCGTTTCATTAAACCTAATGATAAATATAACTTATCTGTTGTAACATGCACAGGATTTAAACGAACAGCCTGCATATCCGCTATAAAAAATATAACGGAGTAGACATTTAAAATAAGCAAAATAATAGAGAGAACCATCGACTTTTCATGTAGCCACCAATGGATGCCAATTGTTTCAATAACAATGCCATGAATAAGCATAATCTGGAAGGCGATATAACTAGAACTCTTATGCAAGGTTAAGCCTGAACGCTCTTTTCTTTTCCAGCTTGCGAAAGCATAGTAAAGCATCAAAAAGTCTGCGCACAGCATTTGGATAATTAAATGCTTTGGTGCATGTTTTTCAACTGCTTTTGAAAAGGAGAACAAATCTGGTAGATTACTTAATCTTACATCCGCTAGAATTTTAGGCATATAGCGGACAAATGTCACAATAAGCAAAATTTCTAATAGAATAATTGACCCTTCAATCACAAACCCAGCCCACGTAATGGCTACAAATGGCTGAAGATGATCAATTGGAATTATAAATCGAGCTACAATACAACCAGCAGCAGCTAAAAGAATGGCTTGTTTTACAGAGTACTTACCTTTATAAAGCATAAATAAAATCGGCATAACAATAACGAAATCAATTAATGAGCCAATGACTACCCCTTTTGATTCTGCTGGTAAAATGGATAAACCTAAACCCGTGTTATAAAGTGTGTAATTACTGGCAAGAACGACTAATAAAAAAGCTAGCCATACATTTTGCTTTTTCTTTAAAGCAATCATACATTATCACTCCTTATTTTACTTACCTGTTCATTCATAATCCTTCCTCTAACACATTTTGACAAAATTTCTGATCTAGTTGGACAATTATTTCTCGACGATTTTCAGAATTGATGCTTCGAAAAATATAAGACTGCTCCTCTAATTTACAAATCAATTGTCCTACAGCGCTAGAGGTAATATTCATATAATTAGCCATTTGTCCAAGGTCACAGAGCTATTTTTTCAACAAGCTCGATTAAAATCATTTTCAGTCAATCATTCTTGATGTATTTTAATAAAAATGGAAATTCATTGTAAAGACAGCTTTTTCTATCTCCTGAATAAGACGATACAGATTCTCTTCATCTTTTATCATTTTCATTCAATTCAATCATTAAAGCAAAATTAATAGTAAAGCTATCTTTATTATTAATATCACCTTATTATTTGTGGCTATAATTGTCAATGACTCCATCAAAAATAGGTGTTTTTATGCTACTATTTTGTCAAAAATTTTTCATATATTATCTTCTACAAAATCTTTTGCGATAGACATATGGTGAAAATCCTGTATAATCCTTAAATTTTTCTATAAAATAACTAACTGTACTAAATCCTGTTGTTGATGCAATGGTAGTGATAGATTGCTCACTATCTCGTAATAACTGCAAACTTTTACGAAGACGATACTGTAATAAATAGCTGAATGGTGACATACCCACCATTTTTTTAAACAAACGACTGCATTCTTCCTTGCTTAAATAAACATGTGCAGCTAATTGCTCCAATATTATTTTCTCTGCATAATTCACATGTAAATAATCCAGCATTTCCTTCACACGTTCATGCTGGACAATTTTCGCAGGTTCTAGCATTTCAACGGTCAGCATGGATTGCGTTAGCATAGCTTCCCAAATGGCTACAAGCTCTCTCCAAACCTTTAACTCATAAAAATCATTCTGCATTTGTAATATGCCTGCGATCTCTTTTACCTTTTGTGCTAAATGACCTGAAAGCCTTACATAAGGTAAGCGATTACCTGTAATGTATGGTTTTACATATTTCTCGGTAAATACACTTCCCTCATGTCCTCCTAGCAACATTGGATCTACATTTAGACAGTAAATTCTTGCTAGATTTATTTCATATGGCTTTGCCTCGTGCAACCCTAAAGCATTAATAAATAGTCCATCTCCCTCTTCGAGTATAAAAACGTCCCCTCCTACTCGATATTCTATACGACCTTCTTTCACATAAACGAATTGAATCTCTTTATGCCAATGCAATGGCAAAAAATCTAAGCTTTCTAGTCGCATAGTCGTCTCATACAAAGCAACTGGAAATGCCTTCGTTCCATGTGAGGTTAGTTCTTGTAAATCCTTTGCAATTTTTATATGAGTTAAGACCATTTCTCAATTCACCTCAATATATTGATACTTTTAACCATTAAATCGATATTTATTACACCTATAAGTCCTTATAATTTCTTTATATTGATAGTTTAGGAGATGTTTCAAAATGAATCAAACACAACTTAACAAACGTACTTTTGGTTTTATTCTCGTCATTCTGGGGGCAAGCTTTTGGGGTATTGGCGGCACTGTTGCGCAAAAGCTTTTTCAGCAGGAAAATATCGAAGTAGGATGGCTTGTTTCAAGTCGCCTTCTTATAGCAGGTCTATTATTAATCGGGGTTTATAAAATAACACATTGGAATAATTCAATTTTTGTTATGTTTCGTACAAAGCACAATGCCTTCAGACAAATATTATTTAGTTTACTAGGCATGCTTGCGGTTCAATATACGTATATGATGTCTATTTCAATCGGTAACTCAGCTGTCGCTACATTACTTCAATACTTAGCTCCACTTTTTATTATGGGCTATTATCTAATAACAAAGCATAGTCAATTAACAAGGCAGGATGGTATTGCTGTCACACTGACGTTGGTTGGTACTTTTTTATTACTTACAAACGGCTCCTTTTCAACCCTCTCTGTTCCCGGTATGGCAGTGTTTTGGGGCATTTTATCTGGTCTCTCTGCAGCTTTTTATACGCTATATGCTGTTCCGCTTTTACAGCAATTTCATTCATTGCTAGTGGTAGGGTGGTCGATGGTTATTGGTGGTATTGTGATGAGTCTATTTCATCAACCGTGGCAAATTAACATGTCTAATTGGGCATTGTCAACCATTGCGTATTTTTTGTTTATTGTTATTTTTGGAACGATGTTAGCCTTCTGGTTTTATATTGCTAGCCTACATTATTTAACGCCGAAAGAAACAAGCTTACTTGGCAGTTTAGAACCTTTAACAGCTGTTATGACAAGCGTATTATGGCTCAAAATTAACTTTGGAGGTTTTCAGTTGCTCGGAACAATGCTGATTCTTTGTATGATTTTATATCTCACTGTTTTCCCAAAAAAGCAACAACCATGCTGACGAATAAAATCCAGCGAATGTCAATTCGAGGACACAAGCTGTTTAGTACTTCATTTACGCATGATAGGGATCTTTACTGATGTTTATGTGGGATAAAATTTAAATTAATACATAAAATTTACATATTTTATATATCTTTTATCCCTTTCAGTCTATTATACTGAAACTATCATCATACTAAGGAGGTATTTTTATGGATAAAAAAGTTATATTTTTTGAGGTTCGTGGTGGTTCAGATAAGGGACCAGATGGCTATAGGAAAGATACAATGCCAATGGTGGATGCATTAAAGCAACGTGGTCAGAATGCGGAGGTTATTTTCTTTGATGTGACAAGAAAAGAAGAGATTTTTAATTACGTGAAAGAAAATGGAATCGCTTATGTATCACGTATTAATCCTGGAAATTTACAGCATGAGGAAGAATACTTTGCAATGTTACGAGACCTATGTAATGCTGGTGTCATCGGAATGCCGCACCCTGATGCCATGATTGGCTATGGCTCGAAAGATGTCTTATCAAAATTGTCCTCTACCAATTTAGTGCCTGATGATACATTTGCCTATTATACAATTGAAGCCTTTAAAGCTCAATTTCCTACCTCTCTGGCTATTACAGAACGCGTTTTAAAGCAAAATCGTGGTTCAACAGGAGAAGGAATTTGGCGAGTAAAATTGGTTGAACCTCTTGCAGAAGGAGTCACAGAGGTACCACTTGATGCTCAAATTAAATGTACGGAAGCCAAGGATAATCATGTGGAATATTGGAAGCTTAGTGATTTTATGATATTTTGCGAGCAGTACATTACAGGAGCAAATGGCATGCTTATCGATATGCGCTTCCTGCCACGTATTACAGAGGGGGAAATTCGCTTATTTATGTTACGTGATAAACCCGTACACGTTGTACATAAAAAGCCAGCAGATTCTGAGGATGCCTTTAGCGCAACATTATTTTCTGGTGCCAAGTACCGCTACGATTCTCCAGAGGACTGGGAAGAGCTAGTACAAAACTTCTTAACACAGCTACCTCTTGTCACTAGCCTGCTTGGTGGTTATGATTTGCCATTAATATGGACGGCTGATTTTATGTTAGATACTGATGCAGCAGGAGAAGATTGCTATGTTTTAGGTGAGATGAATTGCTCTTGTGTTGGCTTTACTTCTGAGCTTACCTTAGCACACCAAGTAGCTGAGGAAATTATCGCTTGCATCAAGGAGCGTACAGAGGTTTCCGCTTAACTGATTAACGTCTACAAACAAAAATAAAAAGTGCGATCTTGTAAATCGCACTTTTTTTCATATATAGACCTTTATAGCTTGAATAAATTCATAGATAAAATATCCAGCAAAGCCAATTAATAAGACACCTGCTGCCATTGTAAGAGTCTTAATGACCTTACGATTCATCGCTTTTCGAGTCACGGAAACAATGGCCATTAAGCCAATATCATGCAATAATATACCACTCAGAACACCTGCTGCAATGACTAAAAAGCTGGTTGATTCACCTTCACCATATGATTTGGCTAGTACCACACCGAAAACATTCACCCAAAATACGAGATTTCCAGGCGAAATGGCTACTAGTAGTCCATTACGATAAGAAGTAAAAAACGATTTTGTTACTTTCTCTCCTGCTAGCGTAATATCTTGGTCCGCATTTTTAATTGAATCCAGCCCTAAGAAGAATAAAAAGCCTGCCCCTATTATCCACATTGGAATTTGAATAATTGGCATTGCTAAAATCGAGGCTAATCCCATATACAATGCAAATACTAATACTATGTCAATCGTCATGCCACCAAGTCCTACTGCCCAACCATGGATAAAGCCATTCTTTAAACCCTGCTTTGTCATTTCCACAGTAATGGCCCCAACTGGCATGGCAATCGCAAGTCCTACCAATACATATGCTACATATAAACTCAAACAAACACTTCTTTCATGCTATAAAATAAGCTTCATACGTCCGTTTGTTTGATTATAGCATAAAAATACGACATTGAAAGGGATTATTAATAATTATTCAACTTTATAGAATAATATTGAAAATAAAAACTATACTTCACATTACCCCCAATAAAGTAATATATCTACCAATAAATGCTTCTCCCACCAAAATCCATATTGAACCTGTACAGTTTTGAAGTGACTTATTTACATTGCTATGCCACAATTTCAAGCTAATTTCCTCAGATTAAACTATACGTAGGAGGTCTGTTTGAATTGAAAAGAATGCTATTATTGATGACCCTAATAGGCTTGAATAGCTATACAAAAGAAGATTATTCATCTGCATATACTTTGTGACGGCTTTACAGAAAGAAAGATTTTAAGTAGTAAATCATGAATAATGCTGTTAACTGAGCGACTTTCTCTCTTATCTGAGCGGATAATCCCGTTGTCTGAGCGACTTTCTCCCTCATCTGAGCGGATAATCCCGTTGTCTGAGCGACTTTCTCCCTCATCTGAGCGGATAATCCCGTTGTCTGAGCGACTTTCTCTCACCTGAGCGGATAATGCCGTTGTCTGAGCGACTTTCTCCCTCATCTGAGCGGATAATCCCGTTGTCTGAGCGACTTTCTCTTTCATCTGAGCGGATAATGCTGTTGTCTGAGCGACTTTCTCTCTCACCTGAGCGGATAATGCCGTTGTCTGAGCGACTTTCTCCCTCACCTGAGCGGATAGTGCTGTTGACTGAGCAGTGTGACACAATCATGAGAGCATTTTAGCTGGGTTGTTTGCTTTGAAAATGAAAATTTAAACAAGCCCGATATAGCTATACATATAAAGGATACTAATTCGTAATCTTTTTGGTGTGAAAAGGCATCTCTCAGGTGAAAGATGCCATTTTTCCTTAAAGCATTTGCTTTTTCCATTGAGTAAGAATATCAGTGGATTTCGCAATGTCCATCTTTAACATTACCTGCTTAGCAGAGCAACGCTTTTTAGCCTTTTCCCATGCATCCTCTAAGGCAGGCAAATAGCTTAAATTTTTTGTAGCTGCAACAAGCTGGAAAAAAATATTACCTTGAATATAATACCAGCGTGGGTTCATGCTATCTAACTGAATTGCTTCTTCAATAAGACGAAGGGCTAAATATGGACTGCCCTCACTGCGATTCAGAAATTGGGCAAAAGCCCCCCAGTAAAGTGCTTTATTTGGTTGTAGTTTGATGGCTTCTGCGTATTGAATATTTGCCTTATCATGCTCTTTCGCCAAAACAAAATATTCAGCTATTATATAGTAAGCATTCGCCTGTGCCTCAATGGACCCAGCTAGCAATTCATCCACCACTTTACCAAACTGCTCATCATCCTGGCTTCCCGTATAAGCCGAAAGGACATCACGCTCTGGATAGGAGCCATCTGCTCGTTCCATATTTTGCTTCAGCTTTTCACCAGTAGGAATAGGCATATTCGCATAGCCATTCGCCTCCAATAAAGCAACATGTTGCTGAATCGTAGCAAATGCCGTATGCTCT
>Ga0213821_1000540_pt1 | contig 22454 bp, 22 predicted proteins | sample MC6MC0909MG_FD_179894 | JGI IMG/M metagenome (GOLD analysis project Ga0213821, IMG submission 179894) | Enriched soil aggregate microbial communities from Iowa State University, Ames, United States - MC6-MC0909-MG | ecosystem: Environmental > Terrestrial > Soil > Unclassified | place: USA: Iowa...
CTGACTTTTCTAACTTCCCTTATGAGAAAGAACCAATTGACTGGATAAAAGAAGAGCTTTCTCCGGAGATTATGCGTCAGTATGGACTTACTAGCTATGAGGATTTACTAAAGGGGCCGCATGAAAAATCAGAAAAAACTTACTCTATTTCTGATTCAGAGAAATTCAAACTGCTTCCGGCGATAGAAGCACATTCTAATGATCTGTTCCTAAATGAAAATCTTCAACAACCATTAACCTATAGACTTTTATCACCGCAAACATTGTTGAGAATCCATTCTCAATATGAATTGGTGTCTTGGTTAGAACATGGGGAAACTGACAATATCATTGAACTTTCTTATAGTGCTGCGATCCAACATGAAATTGATGAAAATACAAAAATTGAGATTTACAATGAACATGGATTAATTGTCGGTACCGCTAAAATTAATCCTACATTGCCAAATAATGTGGTGCTTGCCACCCAGGCTGGAAGCAACCCCATTAATCAATTAATCTCTCAAAAAGAAGAAAAAGATAAAAATAGCTCCAGTACTTTCTTTTATGACAGCATAGTGAAAATTAGGAAATGGAGTGAAAAGTATGTTTAAACGGGCCGGATTCATTTTCAATGCGGATGATTGCATCAATTGTAAAGCATGTGAAATTGCCTGTAAAAATGAAAATCAAACCCCAACCGGCATCCAATGGAGAGGGGTTAAAAAGGAAGCACCTGAATTATATCTATCCATTTCCTGTAATCATTGTGACAGCCCGGAATGTTTCCGAGTCTGTCCAGAAAGAGCATTCATGAAGCGTAAAGATGGCATCGTCCAAATTGATGAGGATCTTTGCACAGGCTGCCAGTTATGTGTCACTGCTTGTCCCTATCATGCACCACAATTTAATCCTGAAACAAGAAAGGTCAGCAAATGCCAAATGTGCTACCCAAGACAAGATATTGGAATGGTTCCCTCTTGCGTTGAAGCTTGTACAACAGGAGCGCTGAACTTGGTAGATTTAAATACTTTTGAAGATGAGCAGGCTGTCCGTAAGATTCAAGGTTTCCCTGAAATAACTATTACCTGCCCATCGATCCTCTTCTATCCATTAAAACCTAGAAAGAGATATTTTCTTCAATAAAAAATCTTCTAGTTAATCGCTCATTTGTTTAGATGAGCGATTATTTTTTCAACAAACGCTACGAGTCTATTAAAAGAACTCCATAAAAAACAAATATTCCCACTGTAAATAATAGAAAATATTTGAAAATTCCTCCATTTCCTTTATAGTAAATGAGAGAGCCAAATAATAGTCTAGACGGGGGTACATTGTGAAGAAAAAAGTTTGGATTTGGATTGTGTCAATTGTTGGATTACTTGTGATCGCAGGAACTGCTTTCTACTTTTTTACCAAAAGCGAGGCAGAACCGGCAGGAACTGATGTCAAGGGAATGGGTATAACGGTTCAAAAAGCTAGTGAACAAGAATTATCTGAGACAATACTTGTTACAGGTAAAATTGTCCCTGAAAGCGAGCAAAAGATCTTTTTGGAGCCGGAAAAAGGAGAGATTAGAGAGTATAAAGTGGCTGAAAATCAGACGGTTAAAGCTGGTGACCCTCTACTAATTTACGATTCTTCCAAAATAGAAAATGAGCTTAAAAAGACTGTTCGTGAAAAAGAATTACTTCAAAGTAAAGGAAAAACGGAACAAAATCAAATTGCCGATCTAACGAAACGCATTGCTGAAGCGAAAAAGAATACGACCACACAGAGTACCGCAACAGAAGAGGAAAGCAATGGAGTAGTTACCAGAGAAGATGTAAACCAGCTAACAGCTGAAAAGGTACAGCTGGAAATGGGATATGAAAGCACAAAATCAGAAATTACCTCAGCGGACGACCGCATAAAAGAATTGAATGCACAGAAAAAAGAAATGACAATCGTCAGCAAAATGGATGGAATTATCGTTAAGGTTAATCAAAACGTAGCAAAGACAGAGACAGGAGCAACTGAACCTGTCATCCATATTATTTCGAGCCAGCCATATAAGGTAATTGGTACCATGAGTGAATTTGACGCCGTAAAGATTCAAAAAGGGCAGCCGGTGATCATCCGTCCAAAGGTTTATAAAGATCGGGAATGGAAAGGTGCTGTTGAATCTGTTTCACAATTTCCAAATGCAGAAGGCGGCGGTGAAGACTTCGGCGGCGGTCCTGGCGGTGGTCCTGGCGGCGGCAATGTGACGATGTATCCTTTTAAGGTAGCAATTACAGATGATACTTCAGAGTTACGTCAAGGCTTCCATGTTTCTTTAGAAATTAAAGTGGGCGGCTCAGACAAAAAGCTTGTAATTCCACATCCATCACTAATTGATGAAGGTGGAAGCAAGATAGTTTATGTTTTAGTCGATAAAAAGCTTGAAAGACGGGAAGTAAAAACTGGGGCAATGAACGATGAATTCATCGAAGTGACTGAAGGAGTAAAGCCGGGTGAGCTCATCGTTATAACTCCAAATGAACAAATGCATGATGGAATGGAAGTGACCTCCTTTGATGAAGTTAAGTGAGATTACGAAGGTTTATGGTAAGGGGGCACTTGAAGTTCCTGTACTGCATGGAATTGATTTAACGATAGAAGATGGCGAGTTTGTCGCGATCATGGGGCCATCTGGTTCCGGTAAATCAACGTTAATGAATATCATTGGCTTTTTAGATTATCCAACTTCGGGTACATTCGAATTAAATGGTGAAAAAATTGATTCAGCAAAAGAGAGTGCCCTTGCACGGTTAAGAAATGAACATATTGGCTTTGTTTTTCAACAATTCTTCATGTTTCCAAGGGACAACGCTATCAAAAACGTCGCATCCCCTCTTATTTATGCAGGTGTTTCGAAACGAGAAAGAACGGAAAGAGCCAAGAAAATGCTAGGAAAGGTCGGCTTAGAAGACCGAATGAAGCATTTGCCCAATCAATTGTCTGGCGGCCAGAAGCAGCGTGTCGCTATCGCTAGAGCACTTGTCAATAACCCAACGATCATTCTAGCTGATGAGCCTACCGGAGCACTTGATTCAAAAACAAGCGAACAAATAATGAAACTGTTTATTCAGCTTAATGAAGAAGGCAAGACAGTTATTATCGTTACACACGAAGAAGAAATAGCCGCATATGCTAAAAGAATCATTACACTAAAAGATGGCCTAATCACCCATGACCGGAGGGTAAAACCATGAACATCTGGGAGAGTTTCAAAATTGCCCTTTCGTCTATCTGGAATCATAAGGTACGGTCAATCTTAACCATGCTCGGCATCATTATCGGGGTAGCCGCAGTTATCATTATCGTTGCGCTCGGACAAGGTACAAGAAAACAAATGACGGATGAATTGTTTAGTACGGATAAGAATGCGATTGATATTTATTATGAATACATCCCGCCAGAAGGTGAGCCAGAAACCTTTTGGCAAGAGCCTGAATTGACGTCGGAAGATATCCAAACACTCTCAAAGGTTCCGGGTGTGAAAGCAGTGATTGCTACCAATCAAGGCTTTGGTACAATGGTCCGTAATGACGAGCAAGGTGAGATGCAAATTACTGGTGTCGGTGCGGAATTCTTCTCCGCTAAAAATATTCAAATTGTTGAAGGGCGAGCTTTCTACGCTGCAGATAACGATGGATTGAATCGGGTTGTCCTTATTGACACCATTGCCAGGAAGAAATTTTTTAAGGAGACTGAAAACCCGATAGGCGAGATCATTGACCTGAATAATAATCCTTACAAAGTCGTAGGCGTCTACGAATCACCGATTCCTGAACAATTTCGGAATAAGGATACCGGTGAAATGCTTATGCCGCGTTCAGTCATATCAATGATGTTCGGCAACCGTGAAATCGAACAACTCTCTGTCATTGCAAGTGATCCTGAAAAGGTTTCTGAGACCGGTAAACTGGCTGCTGCAACACTGACAGAAAAAAAAGAACTGGAAGATGGAAAGTATTCTACTAACAGCTTTGAAGATTATGAAAAAGAATTAAACAAGATGATTTCGTTACTGACATTACTAATTGGCAGTATCGCAGGAATATCCCTCTTAGTTGGCGGGATTGGTGTCATGAATATCATGCTTGTTTCTGTTACAGAAAGAACAAGAGAAATAGGACTTCGAAAAGCAATTGGTGCTACTAGAAAGAAAATCCTATTACAATTTCTCATTGAAGCGATCACCTTAACCTCATTAGGCGGACTGCTTGGAATTGGACTAGCGTCAATCGGAACTATCATTGTTTCTCAAGTAACTCCTATTGCAGCGACGGTCAGTCCCTTAATTGTCTTAATTGGAGTAAGTTTTTCTGCTTTAATCGGGATTATTTTCGGTATCCTCCCGGCTAACAAAGCATCGAAGCTTAGCCCAATTGATGCTTTAAGGTACGAATAAAGTGAAACTTCAATCAGTGGGTTTTTTCATCCCCCACTTATTCTTGTCAGTTCCTTCAAAGTCTTGAAGGAAGGTCTTACTGCCCGTTAATGCGGGATAAAACCAAATCAGGGTCAGTCCCTCACCGCTTTTTCGCGAAGAGGAACTGACCCTTTATCTTACACAGTGCCAAGTGTAACGCCAAGTTTAGTTAAATATTGTCGATAGGCAATGCTCATTCTGTCACATTTCAATGAAAGTTCCACTTGCAAATCAAGTGGTAAGTCCTCTGGTTTCTGATTTTCGACGATAGGCTTGTCCTGAGCGAAAATCATATCCTGAAACTCTACGATTTCCTGATCAGTTGTACCGGTTTCATAGTTAAATGACAAAATTCCATAGGCAATGGACTTGCATTCTGCAATAGGCAGGATGGTGAGTAAAATGGTCATCTTGTTCTCAGTATCCGGATCTCTTTTTGTGAACCGAACGGTTAATGGTCGTACTACTTCATACGTATAAAAAACATCTTTGGATTGTCCGCTTCCGTCAGGGTCTGGCTGAAAAATGGCGATTTCATCTGAAAAAATCCGATCTTCTTCCATATGAACATCGTAATCCCCAATGACAGGATGATCCTGTACCCCAAGAAACCCTTCATGTATAAAGGAAAGATGGCTTACATCCAGGAAGTTCTCAACGATTCTAGGAGGATTAGCATTCACTTCCTGTGGTCCCCATAAGACATTACGGAAATTATCATCTGTATATTCAGGATAAGAAAAGAATTTGGGATTATTGTTGTTGAGATTAATCCACACAAATCCATATGCTTCTTTGCATGTATATTTAATAGCTTTAGCTTTTAATGGAATGGCTCTTCCTTCAGGGAGCTGCGGGATTTTTGTACATGTACCGGCAGAATTATATTCCCATCCGTGGTAGGGACATACGAGATTCCCATCTTTCACGCAGCCTAGGGATAGAGCAGCACCTCGGTGAATACATAGGTCCTTAAAAGCGTGGATACCTTCTTCATTGCGGAAGAGAACGACCCTCTCGCCCAATATCGTTACCTGTAATGGCTCTTCTTTTACATCCTCTCTTTTACAAGCAACGACCCAATCACTGCGTAACACGTTATCTTCCAAAAGCATGTTTACCATCCCTTCATTGATGAATTCTTTTTATTACCTATATTTTATGAAGCTATTTTAACAAAGTCAACCCAAAACACGAACATTACTTAAAAATAATATAAAAATATACGTAATTTACTGTTTACAACTTCTAAATTGTTATTTATAATTCAATTAAAGTTTTTAATACATCAGTAGTAAAAACTCCACAAATCATTTCAAAAACAATTGCTTCTACATCTATGTTTTACTGTGATTTCAACATGATTGAAATGCTATTATCCCAAATATCTTTATTCTTTTATTGTTTATTGATTTCAAATTAATTTAAAGTAGAGGAGAATAATTAAGTGGACCAAAAAGAGCAAAACACGAACATTGTAGTAGGCATCAATGAAAAAATTAGTTGGGGAAGAGCTTTTTTGCTTGGTATGCAGCATGTACTGGCGATGGATTTGTATATCGCACCAATCATTATTGCTGGTTTACTTTCATTAGATTCAATGAATACGACATTTTTCATTCAAATGTGTTTTTTGGCAGCAGGACTAGCTACACTCATCCAAACCATTGGCGGCTTGCGGTTGCCAGTCGTTCAAGGCCCTTCCTATGTCCCTATCGGTGCGTTGGCAGCAATAGGAGGCAAACTTGGATTAGGTGCTGTTTTCGGCAGCCTACTACCTGGGGCCTTAATTATTGCTCTCCTTGGGTATCCGTTAAAATGGTTTGCTAAAGCTGTACAAAAAATAATCCCGCCGCTTGTCGGAGGAACCGTCATTGTCATTGTAGGGATCTCATTAATGCCAAATGCATTTAATAGTATTTACCACGCATCTGGAAATGTAGGACACAATGTATTGATTGCATTTGTTTCTGCAGCGGTTTTAATTATTTGTATTCTTCTTGGACGTAAGGCAAAGGGGTATGGTACATTTTTCCGCTTAGTTTCGGTTATCCTAGCCATCATCGCCGGCACGATTACTGCATCACTATTTGGAACCGTTGATTTCTCCTCTGTAAAACAAGCATCTTGGATTTCATTTCCGAGCTTTTTCCCATTCGGAAAACCAGTATTTAATTTACAAGCGATTTTAACAATGGTATTTATTTATTTGGTCATTTTAATTGAAACAACTGGGACTTGGTTCGTGGTATCAACCGTTACTGACAGTGAGTTAGATGAAAAACGATTAAACCGTGCATCTGTCGGCGAAGGAATTGGCTGTTTCGTAGGATCTCTTTTCGGTGGTACACCTATGACAGGGTATTCTTCTAACGCTGGAATTATTGCGATTACTGGTGTTGCAAGCAGAATGGCCATTATTGCTGCCGGAATTATTTTAGTGGGATTAGGGCTAATCCCTAAATTATCTGCGATCATTACATGTGTTCCCGAACCGGTGATTAATGGGATCTTTGGTGTCGTTTGCGTGGCAATTGTCATGAACGGTTTAAAAGTCATTCAGCATGTTGTTATCGACGACCGCAATATGATGGTAATCGGAGTTCCGATCTTACTTACAGTAGGTACTATGGTTCTACCGAAGGAAATCTTAAACAGCGTACCTGATTTTGCAAACTATATCTTATCTTCCGGAACAGCTGTTGGGGCGATCGCTACGGTCATACTTAATCTAATCATCCCACATGAACGAGAAAAAACAGTTCCGTCAGGGAAAGAATCATTAACATAGTCAGATAAACTCAAAACAATAGGAAGGTTTAGTCATGAAGACTAAACCTTCCTATCTATTTATGTTAATAGTTGTACATTAGCGCAGCTCTAGCTGCTCCCCCACAAATAGCCCCAAAAAGAGGCCAGAATGCACGTCACATACATAAAAGCTCCGTATATATAAAAATGGGGACTTTTCCCGCCCTTTTTTAGTTGAAGCAACTCATAATTAAAGGTTGAGAAGGTTGTAAACGAGGCCAGAAAACCGACCGAGAGGAAATTAATTTGATCCTCTGAAAAAAGTTTTGCCCCATAAATGAATCCTAACGCCATAGAACCTATGACATTAATAATAAATGTAGCAGTTGGAATCGAAAGGATTGTCCATTTTGAGAAAAGATTACTAAGCATGTAGCGAAAAATGGCTCCGAAAAACCCGCCTGCCCCGATAATCAGAAGTAATTTAACCATAGGCTTAAACTATCCTTTCTCGATTTTCACTGCAAGAGAATGTCCTAGGTGAACAAAAAAATAACCGCCTATTATCGTAAGTAACGTGTAAATGGCGCTTGTTTGAAGCCCCCAATTTTTAAAAAGCTCCAACACTTTAACACTAAAAGTAGAAAAGGTTGTAAAGGAACCTAAAAAGCCTGTTGCAAATCCGATTCTTAACAAAGGAGAAAAACGCTCAGAATTCAACGATAAGAAAAAGCCAATCATAAAACATCCTGATAGATTAACAATTAAGATCCCAGAGGAAGGGGGTAGAAAGGTGCGAGAAAGCAAATAATCTAAAAAATACCGCACGATTGTCCCTATCGTTCCTCCCAAGCCAACAACGAAATATACCATTTTTATCACTTCTTTTTTATACAAATATATTCCCAATCGGTAAAGAAATGCTTAATGGTATAAAAAATTCCATTTTTGAAAGTGGCTTATTAATCTCGGTCAATATTGAACCATTCTTCTTCCCATTCATCTTCTTCCCATTCACTGCACCATTTATAATTTCTTTTTGCAAAGGTCAATATGTAGTTCTTTAACATACTATGGCGAACGAGTTTTTGCTCCTCTGTTAAAGCTCCAGCCCAAGCATACGTTTCTATCAAATCCTGATAATCGGTATAAATACGATGGTAAATTTGATCAAGGCGCTTTTTTTGTGCTTCTGTATACTGCATATCCTTTGTACAGTTAAGATCGTCTTCCAAACTTTCTGGTTCAAGTTCTGATTCAACTATTTTTTCCTCTTTTTTCTCTTTTAACTGTCCTTTTGTATCAGATTTATTTTCTTTTTTAGGTCTATTATTTTTTACATTATCGGGCTTTGCCTTTCCATCATTCACTTCTACTTCCTTATTCATGTTTGTAATAGTAGTTTCGGCAAAGGAAGGTGTTCCATAAGTCAAATAGCATATGAAAAAAAATAGGATAAACACAAATTTTTTTATCATCTATCTTCTCCTTAATACAAATATGTAAAGTTGCATATCAGAAATGACATGCAACTTTTAGATAATCTTTTAATCATCGAAATGATCATCATCGCCCTCATGTGACCCTTCTTGTTCAACCTCCAGCACCTGGCCTGTCTTGGAATCAATTTCTACCTCGTACATGGAGCCGGAGCTTTTAATGATGACCTCGTAATATTGCCGCCCATCATCCTCTTCTAGCTTTACCATGACAACTTCCCCTTTTACTTTACCCAAAGCAATTTCTTTTGCTTGTTTTTCTGAGATTGGGGTATTTTGCGTAAGCAATAAATGACCTGCCTTGGCGTGCCCGCCCTGAAAATAGGTACCATAACCTAGTGGAATTATAAGGGTCAGCAATAAAATTAGCTTTTTCAAACTCTAACACTCCTTTTTATTTTCTTAGCCGAAAGGAAGGTATAACCCTGCTTTCAGACATAAGTGCAACTATGCCTCTGTCTTCGCCTAACAGCTCGCTAATCGGCAAGTTTTTTTTAGCTAATAGGAAAGTATAAATTTTTCAAATCTATACTTTCCTAACGCAAAAGTGCAACTACGCCTCTGTCTTCGCCCTTAGGGGCTCGTCAATCGGCGAGTTTTCTTTAGCTTGTGCAAGAGTAAATATCTTATTCATTTAGTTACATTTTTTTCAAGAGTGGAAATGTTGAATTGCCAAAATAGGATTTGTCCAAAAAGTTACGGCAAAACTGGGACAACGCCGTTACACTCCACACATAGAAAGCTATTAATACAGTAACATGATTTTTCAGCTGAAGGAGAGAGGGTAATGGGATAAGCAGATTTTTCAATCCAAAAAAAATAAAAGAATGGTATCAGGTTAGGAGGTTATATCATACTCAAAAAGTGGAAGAGGGATATATGAATTGGGGATTAGGCATTGAGGTTCCGTTTTTTTCAAGTTCAAAATTTTCTATTGAAAATAATTCAATCGCAATCACTGGTTCACAAATCACACATGATCATTCATGGCCCATAAAGTATTCTATCGTAAAAATAAGCAAACTGGGGACTTCGATAAAATACTTTGACAGTGTCATTTTTTATGGAGACCAATTCGATCGCGAATTCCAGCACATCTTTCATCTCCCAAATGGTACAGATTATCAATTGCTCATATTCAATTATTATCAATATCATTCCATTGGAAGATTTCGGATGATCCAAAACAACAATTAGACTAGGCAACCGTCCTATTTTATGGAATAAATTGATTTGCCCACGACCTTAGGACAACTTTTGCATACCTTAAAATTATCTAACAAGGAGTGGATCGCGAAATGTTTAGTTTAACTAGTGCTGAAATAAGTCATTTTCTATTAGCGATGGGATGCTTACTTGCAACGGCTCATTTATTGGGCTATATGGCAGAACGAATATACATTCCACGCGTCATCGGGGAAGTTGCAGCGGGCTTAGTTCTTGGTCCTACCTTACTAGGGCACTTTTTTCCGGATGCGTTTAAATGGCTGTTTCTTGGATTTGCTACAGAGGACAAGTTATTCGGGCTGCTATACCAATTTGGCTTGTTAATGCTGATGTTTTGCTCAGGGCTAAAATTTCAAACTAGATTTAATAAGGATGATATCAAAATTACCTCTGCTTTAGTGGTAGGTGCAACCATTCCGGCCTTTATTGTTGGCTGGTTTGCCGCTGATATATTTAATATTACCCCCTATTTAGGAACGGCTAATAATCCTTTAGCAATGAAAATAGTAATCGCGATTTCAATTGCTATTACCTCTATACCCGTTATTTCCAAAATATTTAATGATCTTGGAATTATGCATACTAGGTTTGCAAAAATTGTAATCGCGTGCGCAGGCTTCCACGATATTCTGCTTTGGGTCGCTCTTGGTTTTGCCACAGCCCTTGCCAGCAATGGCGATGTTTTTACTGTGGGCACAGCCCTGAAAAGTGTAGGTATATCGTTGGGATTTATTATCGGAACCTTTGTCCTAGGGTATTTTCTTTTTAAACGGTTAACCATCATCAGACAAAACCTTTTATTTAGGTCATCTAACCTTGGGTATTTCTTGTTTATCATGTTTATGCTTGCATCTCTTGCCGGCAACCTTCACGTAGAAACGATTTTTGGAGCGCTGCTTGCTGGAATTATTGCGAAAGTGGCTTTGCCAAAAGCAATATCGGAGCGACTGGATCAAGGGGTTAGTAATATTTCATTCTCTTGGTTTATACCGATTTTTTTTGCAACAGTAGGCTTACAATTAGACCTTGTCAAACATTTTAACCCCCTCTTCTTCCTTGCCTACTTCTTGTTTGCAACCTTAACTCAAACATTGGCCGTTTTTATCACATCACGAACCATCAAACAAGATCGTTTAACCAGTTTTAACTTAGGGGTGGCGATCAATGACCGCGGCGGCCCCGGAATTGTCCTTTCTTCTGTTGCCTACGCCGCAGGAATTATTAATCAGGAATTTTTCGCGATCCTTGTCATGTTAGCGCTTATTACTTCCTGGATTCCAGGGACTTGGCTTCGGATTGTGGTCAAAAAGAAATGGAGACTTATGCCCGGGGATGAAAATATTACTCCACAGCCAAGAGATGACGGAAAAATTAAATCTATTAATCGATCTATATAGAAGAGGCTCAGTCCCCAACTCGTTAAAGCCACTGAGGACTGACCCCTTACCCTTAATTCATCACCCATTTATCCTTCAGGAATAGAATCCTACCCACAATAAACAGAAGGATCATGCAGACTAGGTTGCTTGCGATGGTGACTAGGATGTGTTCGTAATCGATGATGCCGAATATCAGTTCTTTCAGAATGCTGAAAAGATTTAATATTGGAACAGCAAAATGCTGAAAGGATAATTCGTTAATTCCGATACTTGAGAGGATCATCGTCGGGAACATGGCTAACATCATCACCGGTGTACTGTAGCTTTGTGATTCTTTTACGGTCTTGCCAATAATACTTGTGAGCATGAGAAGTGAAGCAGTAAACATGGCATAAATGATAGAGACCAACACAGCTAACGCAATAATAACAACAACATTGTCACCGAAAGATACAGCCTTTTTTAGATTTTCTGTCAGTAAGTTAATCTCTAAAGCGACGACCAGTAAGGTGATAATCCCCGTAACTGACCCAACCGTAGCAATTGTCAGCCATTTCGAGAACAGCAAGGTTGAACGCTTTACCGGTGTCATTAATAATGCTTCCATCGTCTTCTTCTCTTTTTCTCCGGCAAATAAATCAGAAGCAGCTGGACCTGAACCAACCCCAATAGCTATGGCTAGAATTAACGGAATTAGCATCGCGATTAAGTTGGCATTCGGATTTTGGTCCGACATTTCCTTTTGTTCAATTGTAATGGGTTCAACTAGGTTTGGATCCGTTCCTTTTGCTTGCATCCGCTCTGAAATAATTGATTTCTCGTAAACACCCAGCACATTTTGTACAATGCTGTTCAAATTAGACGATTTCTGACTGAAGGAGTCACCAATAATCGTGACTGTCGCCTTTTCCCCGTTTTTGATATTACTACTGAAATTAGGATCCAGGATTAGTGCAGCCTGGACTTTCCCATCCTGCAGCGTTTTTGCCGGATTCGCCGAGTGAACGAGTTCAATATTTTTATAACTAGTAAATATTCCTGCAAGTTCCCGGTCAAACGATTCGTTCACGGCAAGCTTATAGCTTTCCCCTTCGCCATCAGAGATCATTTTTTCATAAAAAAAAGTTAATCCGGTCATCATGATTACCGGTAATAGCACGGTCAGCAATAACGTCCGACGATCACGGAAGCAGTCTTTTATTTCTTTTAAATAGATTTTAAGAAGCATAGTGTTCGTTCCCCCTTACAAGCTTACTCATGAAAATATAGTTCAAATCACGGCTGCCCTCTGACTTGTACAGTGACTCAAGATTGCCGTGATAAACAAGCTCACCTTTATGCATCATAGCGACAGAATCGCAAAGCAGCGATACTTCCTCCATAATATGGCTTGAAAAAATAATCGTTTTTCCATCACGCTTTAGCTGATGCACAAGCTGGCGGAACACATTGGAGGATGTAATATCTAACCCGGTTGTCGGTTCATCAAAGAGAATAATCTCTGGATTATGAATCAGTGTTCTCGCAATCGCAACCTTTTGACGCATTCCTTTAGAGAAGCCGCCCACTTTCCGGTTCAAATAATCGCGCATACCGAACATCCTTGACAGGTCATCAATACGCACCTTCGTTTCATGCTTACTCAATCCATATAGTGCTGCAAAGTATTCTAAGTTTTCTCTGGCGGTCAAGCGATCATATAGCCCCGTTTCTCCGCCAAACAATACCCCGATTCTTTTTTTCACTTCATTTGCATTCTTGATCGTGTCAAAGCCTGCAACCGTTACCGCCCCCTCTGTCGGCGTAAGAAGTGTGGCAACCGTTCTTAGTAACGTCGTTTTGCCAGCACCGTTCTCCCCAAGCAGACCGACCACCTGCCCTTCTTTTACGGAAAAAGAGACATGCTTCAATGCCGTGACGAATTTCTTTTTATCTTGAAACTTCTTCGTTACCTCATGGATTTCAATCATTTCATTCCACCCCATCTGTTTTGTTTCTTGATGTCATCATACAAATAAGCTGAAAGGAAATCTGTACTTATGTCGCGAATCGTCCATTTCCTGTCGCGAAAATGCCAAATTCCACTTTAATAATGGTAAAATAAAGAAGATTCTATTAAAGGAAATTCTGAATGGTAAAAGGTGTGGCGGATTATGATGAAGGTTGGTCTTGTCGATGATCGATTCATTGATTTAGATAAATTAAATGCGATTGTCGCAGGAATACCAGAGTTAGAGATTGTTTTCTCGACGACTTCTGCAGATGAAGCGTATGAGCATATAAAGAAGGAATCAATTGATCTATTAATTGCTGATATTGAAATGCCGAGTTTATCAGGTTACGAGCTGGCAGACATTATTCATTCACACGCCCTTAGTATTTCAGTTATCTTTGTGACGGCCAACAGCGGCTATGCCGTTCATGCCTTTGAATTGAATGTCCATGACTACATTATGAAGCCTTATCCGAAGGACCGTTTAATCAAATCGATTGAACGCTTGAAGGAGAAGACAAAGTCGGCTGAGATTGCCGGCAGGCTTTATTTAAAACAAAAAAACGATATCTATATCATTCAGAAGAAGGATATTATTTTTATTGAAAGATCCGGCCGCTCTTCTACGATATATACAAAGTCCGAAGCAATAAAAACCTATCAGACTCTTAACGAATTAGAGGGTGAATTAAGGGAACGGGATTTTATCCGCTCGCACCGATCGTTCATTATCAATATCCACTATGTAAAAAACTTTTCCTTGTATGCAAAGAATTCCTATATCGTGACGTTTGAAGGAATTGAGGAACAAGCGATGATTACAAAGGAAAAAGTAGATTTTTTACAAGAAAATTATTTTTAAAGGCAGGAAATGAACTTGAAGTCGATAATTTTATATTGGTTGGCGTTAGCTGTACTGGGCACGGTACATCTTCATATGCTTACACTAATGCTGCCATGGAACATTCCTTTTTATTTAACTTGTATATTCGTAACCATGATTATCTATTATTTTTATAAAAAAAGCATCATTCATATATCTATTTTAGGCGTAAAATGGAACTCCATACTATTTTGCATACAGCTGCTGCTCTTAGTGATTTATACGGCCTTTAAGCCATCGTGGGTGTATCTTGTGCTGTTAATCCTTTTTATCGGAATTGAATACATTAGGCTTTCCGGTGCACAGAAGTTGGCTGCATTAACCCAAGAGAATCATCTTTTTAAGGAACAAACAGCCCATTTTAATGAAACATTTCGCGTTGTTCGCAGTGAACGGCATGATTTTCTCAAGCATGTTTCCGCTATCCACTTTATGCTTGAAACCGGAAAACATGGTAAGGCAAAAGCGTATCTGGATGAGTTAGTCGACGGCTATGAAGAAACGAATCTTTCCATTAAAGGGGAACGGGGAATCGTTGCTGGGAGCTTGCATCAAATGTATCGGCGTGCCAAAACAGCAGGAATTGCGGTTGTCTATGACTTCGACCTGCCGCTATCGACATTAACACTCCCTGATACCGTCATGGTGAAACTGCTTGGAAATCTGTTATCGAATAGCATCGATGCTTGTGAAGACTGGCAAAGGGAACATAAGCAACAGTCTGTGATCACTCTGCAATTTTATAAACGAAGCGGTTTGTATTTGCTCATTTGTAAAAATAACAGCCTGGCCATCCCCACTGCAATATTAGATGGATTGTTCCAGACTTACGGAAAAACAACTAAAGCGAACGGTCATGAGGGGCTTGGGACGAAGATCATTAAGGATATCGTAAATGACCACCACGGCTTTTTAGACTTTGTCTTTAAAGACCAGGAGTTCACCGTCAAAATAAAATTTCCAGCTATACAATAAGAAAAGCGAAAGCGCCTGTATAGCGACGTCTACTAGCTGCTGGGCTCTAGAACTGGACAATACTCAAAGTCGAAATTTATCCTTTTTAATCTTTGAACAGGAAAAATCCCATCTGCTCGAGTAGATGGGATTTTTCCTTTAGTACGGTCTATTTCTCAATAGCATGTTTACCATTTATTTCGTTTGCAGGGTTTTTACCGGCACTGATGAAAGTTTAATCGATAATGGAAAGGCTAACAGCAGTAAACAAATAATAAAGCCAATTACTCCACCCCAGCCGAAATTTGACCAAAAAAAACCGCCGGCAGTACCTGCCGTGCTCGATCCAAAATAATAAAAAAATAAATAAAGCGAAGAAGCTTGCGCTTTCGCAGTTTGTGCTCTTCGCCCTACCCAGCTTGAAGCAATCGAATGGGAGCCAAAAAAGCCAAAGGTAAAAATTGCGATACCGATTATCTTTAACACCAAAGGCTCTACAAGTGTCAATGCTGCTCCAGTAACCATAATGACCAGGCCAATCCATAAGACCTTCCGGCGGCCGAGTGTGTCAGAAAGCCTCCCCATCCATGTTGAACTAAAGGTGCCAGTTAAATAAACAATGAAAATCCAGCCGACTATTGTCTGGCTCAATTGATACGGAGGTGCCATCAATTCAAAGCCAATATAGTTATACAACGTGACAAAGCTTCCCATTAAGATAAAAGCAATAGAAAATAAACATAATAATGCCGGATCTTTAAAATGACCCACCAGTGATTTGACCAACGTATTTAGTTTCAATGGCTTTGGTGTAAAATATCTGGAACTCGGTAAATAAAACCAAAACCACAGGCTAAGCACGAGGCTAATCACCCCAATACTACCCATGGCAACCCGCCAAGAAAAAAAGTCCGTAACAGAGCCGGTAATAATTCTTCCTGCCATACCGCCAATGGAGTTCCCACTAATATAAATCCCCATGGCAACACCAAGACTTTTTGGGTCGACTTCTTCACTTAAATAGGCCATAGCGATGGCCGGCAGTCCTGCAAGAACGATCCCTTGCAGGATACGAAAGCTGATTAACGACCCAAATGTGGGACTGAAGGCAGTAAAGATGACAATAAGGGAGGAAAGGATTAAGGAAGCAGCCATGATCGGTTTCCTTCCCCACGCTTCAGATAAAGAACTGGTAAAAAGCATTGCCACAGCAAGTGCAAACGTCGTTACTGACAACGTCAGACTCCCCGCTGCCGCTGAGACATGAAACTCTTTTGTGAAAATCGGCATTAACGGCTGGACATCATAAAGAATAGAAAAAGTTATAAATCCCCCTGCAAAGAGGGCGAAATTAGCTTTACGAAAGGCTGTAGTACCTTGTTGCAGCTTACTCAACAAAAAGACCTTCTTTCTACTTTTCTGCACTTTTCAACAGTACTCCTTAAATGTGAAAAATTCAAATAGATAATCACAGGGACGACAGATCTCCTATCCAAAGCTATTTACTTCTAACTGTAAACGTTGTTTCAGCAACTGCATCATAGCCGCTGCCATTGAAATAAACAAGTTTATATGTTCCGCCTTCTTTATTTCTCTTTTTTTAAAACAATACATAATATTTATTGAGGCAATGTTCAGCCGTGGTTGTAACTTTGTATTATTTCAACGGGATGGGCGCTTAAACGGATTTTTGTTAGAGTCATTCCCTGCTGCCTCTATCATTCTAATAATTAATCAGAATTTTTATAAAAGTCGATAAAATACCTTGACAGTTTGATTATGCTTCGTTATTATTTATTCCTATAAAACATATCGGGATTATCAAATTAACATCGATGATAAACTAACAGGTTACTAGGAGGGAAATCGTGCTTACCTTATTCGTAAAGACAGAAAATCAAAAGACATGGTTACAAAAATTGCGTGAGAAAGAAGAAAAATTTAAAAGTAAATCGGCGGAAATTGATGAATTGGCCATTTTTCCGGAAGAAAATATTCAGGAGTTAGTGGAGATGGGCTATTCAGCTATTACTCTTCCTGCTGCTTATGGCGGAGAAGGATTAAAAGTCTATGATATGGTGCTCCTTCAAGAAACACTAGCAAGTTTTGATGGAGCCACCGCACTTTCGATTGGCTGGAATCTCGGGGTGATCGGCGAGCTCTTTGAAACAAAGCTTTGGGATCAGGAGAAATTAGATTTTTTTGCAAAAGAAATTCTTAACGGCGCCTTAGTGAATCGGGCCGTAAGTGAAGCACAAACAGGAAGTCCAACTAGAGGCGGACGGCCAGGAACAACTGCGGTTAAGAAAAATGGTGCTTGGGTGCTGACAGGACGGAAAACATTTACCACCATGTCTCCAGTATTAACTTATTTTCTAACATCTGCCTGGATTGAAGAAAAGCAAAAGGTGGGCTTTTTTCTCCTGCATAAAGATTTAGACGGACTAACCATTGATGAGACATGGGATGTCATTGCCATGAGGGGCACAGGAAGCCACGATCTTGTTCTCAATAATGTAATCGTCGATGATTCCAATCTTGTTGAACTCCCCTCCATGCCTAGTGGCAGTAAAATAAACGGCTGGATCCTGCACATTCCTGCCTGTTATCTTGGCATCGCCCAAGCGGCACGCGATTACGCTGTCCATTTTGCCAATCACCATGCTCCCAATAGTTTAAACGGACCGATCAGCCAATTACCTAATGTTCAACAGCTGTTAGGGGAAATTGATTTAGAATTAATTAGAGCTAGACATCTTACCTATAGTGTTGCAGCGGCATATGATGACGTATCGCTTAGAGAATACCTCGAAAATGAACTTGGAGTTGTTAAGCATACGGTTACAAATTCGGCGATTACCATTGTTGATAAAGCAATGAGGATCGTTGGGGCCAAAAGTCTTGGGCGCAGTAATCCCCTCCAACGCTACTACCGCGATGTAAGGGCAGGTTTGCACAATCCTCCAATGGATGATATGACGATAAAAAAATTAGCACTTTCAGCCATTGATCAGGAGAAAATAAGAAAAGCGTGACCTTCCTTTGCGCGGTGTTTGGACTCCTCGAAAAAGCTAACGCTTTTTCTTCGTGCGATGCCTATGCTGCCGAAGCCTTCCTTGTGGAGCGATTCGATGCTAACTTATCGTAGGGAGAAGAGCGAAGTTGTCTCGCCGCTGGTTCTCCCCAAAAAGGCTATGCTTTTCCTTCGTGTAAGCTATCGCTTCCGAAGATTATTCTAAGACAATTCACAAAGTCGAAATTCTGTTATTTAGAGTAGGAATTTCACCCATTCCTACTCCCTAAAACTATGAAATTTTTATAGTTTTAAATCCAACTATTTTGATAAGAAAACTTAAAATAATAATAATTATTATTAAAAAGGAGATTGGTATGATGAGAAATAAAAAGGTTTTAAAGGTAATCGTAACAGCTTTATCGTTATTCATTCTGTTAGCAGGATGCGGCATCAGTTCCACGTCTGGTGAATCATCAGACGCAAAAAATAAATCTTCAAAGGTAAGAAAGGTAAAGATCGCCTATGACCAAGCTTCAAAACCCATCTCCTATATCGATGATAAAGGAAATCCAACTGGATATGATGTAGAAATGATGAAATTGGTCGATAAATTACTTCCCGAATACGAATTTGAATTCGTTGGAACATCAAGTGATGACTTATTACTGGGGGTTGAACAAGGGAAATATCAGGCAGGCGTGAAAAATGCCTTCTGGACACAGGAAAGGACAGAGAAATTTATCTTTCCAAAAGAATTCCTCGGGCTGAGCAGCGCAGGTCTTGTCTTAAAGAAGAAAAATGAAAACATAAAATCGCTGGCAGATTTCGCTTCCGCGGGCTTAACCTTAGCACCAATTGCTGCTAACAACGCGCAATATACCATTATTGACGAATATAATAAGGCCAATCCGGATAATAAAGTCAAATTGAAAGCTGGAGATTCCTTTACAGTGGACGTTGTTCAATGGGTAAACGAAGGAAGGGTTGACGGCGGTGTCATGATTGAAGGTCCATTTCAAAAGCAGGTCATTGCTGATGACGGTCCTTATCATAATCTAAAAAATGAGGTTGTTTACAATGAATTCGCCGTCATCAAAACTTGGCCATTATTTAACAAAAAAGAAAAGGAATTTGCCGCTGCTTTTGACAAAGCCATCAAAAAGCTGAAAGAAGAAAAGAAACCGAACGAATTAAGCAAAAAGTTCTATGGCAGAGATTTGTTCGAGGTATTGGATACTGTCAAAAGATAGGTATTATTTTCATAGTGAAAAAACGCCTTAAATCTTGAGGTTACATCTTTATGAAAGGCTGTAACCTCAATTCCCTATAAAAAGACAATTAATCTATGAAAATGCAGCTGGAGGAGAATTATGGAGAAATACTTTGATGCCAAATATATCTGGGAGTCATTCCCGCTGTTAATCCCCTATATAAAAGTGACATTTCTAGTTGCCGGTCTATCCGTCCTGTTTGGAACACTCTTAGGTTTCATTTTAGCTGCAATGAAATTAGGAAACAGTAAGATTGCTCAGAAAATCGCCAATGGGTATACGACAGCATTAAGATGTACACCCTCGATTGTTCTGCTCTTCCTTGTTTACTATGGAATTCCGAAAATCGCCGAAAATTTCGGCTTAAATCTTAGCGACGTTGATAAAATCGTCTTTATTGTCATTACCTTTTCCCTGCAATTTGCCGCTGCAATGTCTGAAGTGATCCGCTCAGCTTATCAATCGATTGATCGAGGACAATTTGAGGCTGCCGTTAGTGTAGGGTTAAGTAATACACAAGCATACAGGAGAATTATCTTTCCACAGGCGTTTGTCGTTGCCTTACCAAACTTCGGCAACAGTTTACTTGAGTTGATAAAAGAGGGCTCTTTAGCATATACAATCGGATTAATTGATGTAATGGGGAAAGCAAGCCTGATTATCGATGGCCGTTTTAATGCTCATGCCTTTGAAACATATCTTGCCTTATCGATTATCTATTGGGTAATTTCCATAGCGATTGAGCAATTTTTCTTAAAGCTAGAAAAAGGCTTTAGTAAAGGAAAACAAGTCATAAAACCAACATAAAGGGGGTGACAGAGTGTCCGATAATATAAATTATCAGTTTTTAGTAAAGACATTTTTTACCGCATTATCAGGAGTACCCACCGCACTCATTATAACAATTGTTGCCTTACTAATTGCCCTTCCGCTAGGGTTCCTACTTGCCTTAACAAGAATCAACCGAATTCCCTTGCTCCATCGTTTTGCACAGGTTTATGTATCTTTTGTAAGAGGAACACCTGTCATTGTGCAAATTTTTATGATCTATAGCAGTGTCCCCCTGGTACTTACTTCGATCTTTAATAAGTTGCAGATTGAAACGAATGTTTATGATATCAATCCGATTTGGTACGCCTTCATTGTTTTCTCATTGAATACAACAGCTATCTTAATTGAGGTGTTTCGTTCAGCGATTAGCACGGTTAGTAAGGGTCAGCTAGAAGCCGCTTATTCAGTTGGACTAACCAATATGCAGGCATTTAGGAGAATTATTATCCCTCAGACATTGGTTGTCGCCTTACCAAATATATGTACAGCAACCGTCAATCTGATTAAAGCTACCTCTTTGGGATATGCGATGTCCTTGCAGGAAATTACACTAAGAGCAAAAGTAGCAGCTAATGTCGGCTACAATTATGTTGAGGCGTACATCGATATCTTTCTGGTCTATTTGATTTTATGTAGTTTAGTAGAATATTTATTTAAATTATATGAAAAACGGTTACGGAAATATAAAGCAGCAAATGCCTAAGATTGAAACTGGAGGCAGAACGATGTTAGAAATTAAAAATATTCATAAATCGTTTGGAAAAAATGAGATTTTAAAAGGCGTGGATTTACGCATTGACAAGGGTGATGTGGTTGTCATCCTTGGACCAAGCGGTTCCGGTAAAACCACTTTACTCAGGTGTATTAACTTTCTGGAAAAAGCAGATCAAGGGCAGGCCATTTTTGGAACTGCGGATGTGAATCTGAAATCAGCCTCTAAGAAACAAATCCATGACATCAGACAGAAGGTGGCTTTTGTCTTTCAAAATTATAATCTGTTCAATAATAAAACAGCACTAGAAAATGTAACAGAAGGACTGATCATCGGCAGAAAGGTACCGAAACCTGAAGCAATTGAAATAGGCAAAAAGGCATTGGATAAAGTCGGTCTGTCAGAAAAATATCATGCCTATCCAGTTGAATTATCAGGCGGACAGCAGCAAAGGGTCGGGATTGCCAGAGCTGTTGCCTTAAATCCGGATATCATTTTGTTTGATGAACCAACCTCTGCCCTCGATCCGGAATTAGTCGGGGAAGTATTAACGGTGATGAAAAATATCGCCAAAGAAGGAACCACCATGTTAGTCGTCACCCACGAAATGTCGTTTGCGAAGGATGTAGCCAACCGTGTGGTCTTTATGGATGGCGGTGTCATTGTTGAAGAAGGATCCCCTAAGGAGATTTTCACCAATCCAAAGGAAGAAAGAACCCAGCAATTCTTAAGGAGAGTTTTACCGGAGGATTATATCTTTTACATTTAGACGAAAGGGTCAGTCCCCCGCCGATTTAACGAAACGGGAACTGACCCTTAACTGCTTTATTTTTGATACTTGGATAACTTCGATGAAATGTTTCCTGCCTTTCTCTCTTGTGGTCTAGCTTTTAGATTGGAAGCCCATGTTATTCGGGACTCATACTTCTGGGAATATTCCTTTTTCACTAGGTTCTGTAACCGATCCTTATTTTTCTCAAGCGATTCCTCTAGAGTCTGCATGCGGCGGGCAGGAAATGGCAATCCTGCTAGAATTGTCGTTATAGTCGGGTCGGATTCGGAAATATAGGTTCCTTCAAACAATTCCAGCGGTTCCCCCACCTTTTCAAAAACTGCTGGGACATTAATTAATTTAGCCATTTTCTCTGGTCCTTCATAGATTAAACCTGCACGAATGACTCCTGCTGCTTCAACAGGACAAAATATTGAGTTTGCCCAGGATTGCTGTATTTTACTTGCTACGTCTGAGGTTGTCTTTGCGTCCGTTATCGCAGCTGAAGATATAATCGTTACCCCTCTTGTTCCCAGTATATTCATCAGATCGGTTTCATCAAAGTTTCCGTAAAAAGAACTCTTTTTCGTAACTTGCAGCAAATGATTAATTGCTTCCATGACCTGATGATTAGAAGAAAGGTAGATTTGATGTTTACTGGATTGCGGGTTTAATTTCCGCATTTGATCATTGTCAACAAGGAACACGGATGATAGCGAGTCAATTTT
>Ga0213821_1000545_pt1 | contig 22343 bp, 18 predicted proteins | sample MC6MC0909MG_FD_179894 | JGI IMG/M metagenome (GOLD analysis project Ga0213821, IMG submission 179894) | Enriched soil aggregate microbial communities from Iowa State University, Ames, United States - MC6-MC0909-MG | ecosystem: Environmental > Terrestrial > Soil > Unclassified | place: USA: Iowa...
CTCCTGATTGGGCGAATCATATCGCCCTTAAGAGGTGTCCGGGATCATTAAGCCAGTTCAAGCCCGCTCCCACAGGGGTAACGCTGCTCTTAAGTTTTGCGCTGTACCTGTGGGAGCGGGCTTGCCCGCGAAGGGCTGCACAGCAGCCCCAATACAGGCGACCCAGCAGTTCGGTAATACCCTGGGGTAGCCGCCGTATGGGCCTTGAATACCCGCTGAAAATGGCTCTGATCAGCGAAACCCAAGCGATAAGCCACCTCGGCAAGTTCCTCACCTTGGCGAAGTAGCTGCCGCGCCCGGTTGATCCGGGCGTTGAGCAGATAAGCGTGGGGCGTAAAACCGGTGGCTGCACGGAAGGCGCGAATCAGCTGATAGCGCCCAAGGTCGGCTTGGCGTGCCAGCGAGTCCAAGCTCAACTCGGCCAATTCCGCCTGATCGATATGCTCAATCAGTTGGCCAAGAACAGACTGGCTAAGCGGTGCAAGGGCGACCGCCTCCAGAGCAGGGTATGCACTGAAATCATGATCCCCCATGAACGTCACCAGCGCTGCGTGCTTCTCGGCAACCCCGGCGTCTGAGAACAACAGCGCATTGAGCTGACAAAAGTGCTGGTAAAGCTCCACTGAGCGGACGATGCGCGCCGGTTCACCCGCATCAGCCATTGGAGTACCCATCTCCAGGCGCAGCTCCTGCAACCATTGGGCATTCAGGTGCAGCATCTGGTAACTCCAGGCCGCACCGGGTTCCGGGTTGCAAGCATGCACCCGCTGCGCCGGCACCAGCACCAGAGTGCCTGGCGCCAGGCGCACTTGCCGTTTGCCGGCACCGCTGAAACGGCTAAAACCCTCATCGACCGCACCAATGGAAAACGTCGGGTGGCTATGGGCCTTGTAACAGGCGCGGCTATGACAAGCGCGGCGACTTTCGACGAAGGGCAGGGCGGGGTCATGCCAGATTTCGCTGCTTGCGCAATGCATGGGCCTGTCTCGGGTGTCAGCGGAGCTCGCAGTCTAACCTGTGGCCCACTGTTGCGGCCATTTACCCCATGGCTGTGCTTGACGCCGACAGGCCAGGGCGGCGAGGCTGGCCCGGTCGCAACGGAGAACACTAATGGACCTGTCGAGCCTGCTGCTTTTCATCCCCGCCTGCTTTGCCCTGAACATGGCACCTGGCCCCAACAACCTCTTGTCCCTGCACAATGCCAGCCGTTATGGCCTGCGCACTGCCTGTGTGGCCGGCGCTGGGCGGATTCTTGCCTTCAGCGGCATGATCACCCTGGCGGCAATGGGCCTGGCGGTGGTGCTGCACACCAGCGAATACCTGTTTCTGAGCATCAAGGTGATTGGCGCGGCTTACCTGTTCTGCATCGCCTGGCAACTGTGGCGGGCACCGGTTGGTGAGGCGCAACTGGCGGGCGATCACCCGCGCGGCACCTGGCGCCTGGCGCGCCAGGAGTTCTGGGTGGCGGCGGGTAACCCGAAGGCGATTTTGCTGTTCACCGCCTTTTTGCCGCAGTTCGTTTCGATGAACAGCGCCATGCCGGTCAGTGAACAGTTCCTCTGGCTGGGCGGGCTGTTCCTGCTGTTGGAGTGGGCGGCAATCGCGATCTATGCGGGGCTGGGCGCTTACCTGCAGCGCTGGTTCAATCGGCCTGGACCACGACGGGTATTCAACCGGATCAGTGCTTCGCTGCTCGGTTGTGCCGGGTTAGGGTTGCTGGCAGCGCGGCGCTAGGCTTCATCAATCGCGGTAGAACACCTGCACCAGGTGATAGCCAAACTTGGACTTGATCGGCCCGTGGATCTCTCGCAGGGCTTTCTTGAAGATCACCTGGTCGATCGCGCCGACCATCTGCCCTGGGCGCACTTCACCCAGATCGCCGCCGCGCTTGCCCGACGGGCAGGTGGAAAACTTCTTGGCCAGCACGTCGAAGGCCTCGCCCTTGGCGATGCGCTGCTTGAGCTGTTCGGCCTCAGCAGCGGTTTTGACCAGGATGTGACGGGCTTGAGCTTTCATGGGACACCTGTGTATCGGGCAAAAAAGGGCGCCATTATGCCTGATCGCGCAGCTCTGCGCGGTCGCGGAATTGCTCCAGCGCTTCAGGGTTGGCCAGGGCATCGGTATTTTTCACAGGCTGGCCGTGGACCACATTGCGAATCGCCAACTCCACCAGCTTGCCGCTGATGGTCCGCGGAATATCGTTGACCTGGGCGATCACCGCCGGTACGTGGCGCGGCGTGGTGTACTGGCGAATCACCTGGCGGATACGTTGGCGCAGGGCGTCATCCAGTTGCAGCCCCTCGCGCAGGCGCACGAACAGCACCACGCGCACATCGTTGTGCCACTGCTGGCCAATGGCGACGCTCTCGACCACTTCTTCGACTTTCTCTACCTGCCGGTAGATCTCTGCCGTGCCAATGCGCACCCCGCCCGGGTTGAGCACTGCATCGGAGCGGCCATGGATTATCAGGCCACCTGTGGCACTTTGCTCGGCATAGTCGCCCTGGGCCCAGACCCCGGCAAACTGGCTGAAATACGCCTGTTGGTAGCGGCTGCCATCGGTATCGCCCCAGAATCCCAGCGGCATCGAGGGGAAGTTGCGCGTGCACACCAGCTCGCCTTTCTCGTCGATCAGCGGCTGGCCGTGCTCGTCCCACACCTCCACGGCCATGCCGAGGCCTTTGCACTGAATCTCGCCACGGCGCACTGGCAGTAACGGATTCCCCAGGACAAAGCAGGAGACGATATCGGTGCCGCCAGACATCGAAGCCAGGCACACGTCGGCCTTGATCTGGCGATAGACGTAGTCGTAGCTGTGCGGCGACAGCGGCGAGCCGGTCGAGAGGATCAGACGCAGGCTGTCCAGGCGATGGCTGGTGGCCGGCTGCAGGCCTTCTTGCTCCAGCGCGGCCAGGTACTTGGCACTGGTGCCGAAGGCGGTGACCTGCTCGCTATCGATCAGGTCGAGCAGGCGTTCGGCGCTTGGATGAAATGGCGAGCCGTCGTAGAGCACGATCGTTGCGCCAACGGCTAAAGCGCTGGCCAGCCAGTTCCACATCATCCAGCCGCAGGTGGTGTAGTAGAACAGGACGTCGTCGGCCTTCAAGTCGTTATGCAGGCCATGTTCCTTGAGGTGCTGCAACAACACACCGCCAGCGCGATGGACGATGCACTTGGGCACGCCGGTGGTGCCGCTGGAGTAGAGGATGTACAGCGGATGGTCGAAGGCCAGCGCAGTGAACTGCGGTTCGCCCTCGGCCTGGTAGAACGCATTCCACAGGCTGACGTTGGGCGCGACAAATTCCTCGGCTTGGGTATGGCTGCGGGTATAGGGCACGATCAGCAAGTGCTCAAGGCCTGGCAGCTGGCTGACCACTTGGTTGATCTTGTCCACCTGGTCGATGCGCTTGCCGGCGTATTCGTAGCCGGCGCAGGCAATCAGGAGTTTCGGCTCGATCTGGCCGAAGCGATCGATGATGCCGTGCAGGCCGAATTCGGGTGAGGAGCTGGACCAGACCGCGCCGATACTGGAGCAGGCGAGCATGGCCACCAACGTTTCCCAGGTATTGGGCATGACCGCAGCAACCCGGTCACCGGCCTGGATGCCACACGCGCTCAAGGCACGTTGGAAACCGGCCACCTGGGCGGCCAGTTGGCTATGGGTGAACCCCTGGCGTTTGCCATCTTCACGCACGGCGATAACCGCCGGGCGGTCGTCGCGGCGCTGTAGCAGGTGTTCGGCGTAGTTGAGGGTGGCGCCAGGGAACCAGCGCGCATCGGGCATCAGCGGGCCTTCTTCGAGTACCTGGCTGGCGGGGGATTGCCACTGTACATGGAAGTACTCCGCCAGGGTCTGCCAGAAGGCTGCGCGGTGCTCGATGCTCCAGCGGTGCAGGGCGGGGTAATCGTTGAGCTGCAGATTGAAACGCAGGTTGACCCGGCGGCGGAAGGCATCCATCCGGCTGGCCTCGATCCGCGCCGTGGAGGGGCGCCAGAGCACATCGTTCATGCCGAAATCTCCGCAAAGGCGTGTAGGCGCGGGCAGGCCCGCGCCTACAGGGGCTCTATTACTCCACTTTAGCTGTTTCTACCTTTTCGGACGCCGACCAAATGCGATAACGCACCTCAACACCTTTGGGCACGTAGACCACCACCGGCAGCTTGCTGTTGTAGCGCAGCATGAAGCCTTCACCGATTACCGGCACGAAGGCCTTGGTTTTCTTGCCATCCGGGCAGGCCATCAGGGTGCTGGCTGGCCCGCCGACTTTGTCCAGCCGGTAATAGCTGTAGCCCCAGCCTTCCAGGGTTTTTTCTTCCAAGGTTCCGGCCAGACGCTGACGATTGCAGTCTACCTCAAGGGTTTTGCCAGCCAGGATCTCCAGCTTGTGGGCCGATTCATCAGCCTGCGCGGGCAGGTGGATGACCTGGCGGGTGAAGCCTTTTTCCGCCTCAGGATAGGGCGCGACGTCCTTGAGCGTGGCCGCCATTGCCGGAACGGCGGCGGCCAGGGTCAGGGAAAAGAGCGCGGTCAGTGGGAATGGGCGCATGCGGCCTCCTTGCAAGTGAACGAATGCAAGACCCCGCCAGGCCCACCGCCAACCCTCACTGGGCCAGCCAGCCACCATCGACGTTCCAGGCGGCGCCGCGGACCTGGCTTGCGGCCTCGCTGCACAGGAACAATACCAGCTCACCCAGATGCTGGGGGGTGACGAACGCCAAAGAAGGTTGTTTTTCGGCGAGCAAATCGTGCTGCGCTTGCTGCGGATCAGCCCCGGCCGCGGCGCGATCGTCGATCTGCTTCTGCACCAGCGGGGTCAACACCCAACCGGGGCAGATGGCGTTGCAAGTGACATTGCTGGTAGCGGTTTCCAGCCCCACCACCTTGGTCAGGCCGATCACGCCATGTTTGGCAGCCACATACGCGGCCTTGCCAGTAGAGCCCACCAAGCCATGCACCGACGCGATATTGACGATCCGCCCCCAGTTGCGCGCACGCATGCCGGGCAAGGCCAGCCGTGTGCCATGAAAGACCGCCGAGAGGTTCAGGGCGATGATCTTGTCCCAGCTTTCGAGGGGAAAGTTCTCGACCGGGGCGACGTGCTGGATCCCGGCGTTATTGACCAGGATATCGACCCCGCCAAAGTCGCGCTCAGCCAGGGCGAACAGGTCTTCAATCTGCGTGATCTGGGACAAGTCTGCCGGGTGATGGGCAACCTTCACCCCGTGGCGGGCGATCTCGGCCAGTGCCGGCGCCGGATCGCCGAAGCCATTGAGGATGATGTTCGCCCCAGCGCCTGCCAGTACTTGGGCAATGCCCAGGCCGATGCCGCTGGTGGAACCGGTGACGAGTGCAGTTTTGCCAGTCAGTGTCATGCAAAAGCTCCTTAGACGATGCCGGTGGCGTAGAAGGTCGCGATGACCACGAAAACCGCCAGGGTCTTGATCAGGGTAATCCCAAAAATATCTTTGTAGGCTTCGCGGTGGGTCAGGCCGGTGACGGCCAGCAACGTGATCACCGCGCCGTTGTGCGGCAGGGTGTCCATGCCGCCACTGGCCATCGCCGCCACCCGGTGCAGCACTTCAAGCGGGATGTTGGCGGCGTTGGCCGCTGCGATGAAACTGTCGCCCATCGCTGCCAGGGCAATACTCATCCCGCCTGAGGCCGAGCCGGTGATGCCCGCCAGCAACGTCACGGTGATGGCTTCGTTGACCAGCGGATTAGGGATACCGCGTAGCGCATCGGCCAGCACCAAGAAACCCGGCAGCGAGGCGATCACCGCACCGAAGCCGTATTCCGATGCGGTGTTCATGGCAGCGAGCAAGGCGCCGCTGACAGCGCTTTTGCTGCCCTCGGCCAGGCGCTGGCGGATTGCGCCGAAGGCGCATACCAGCACCATCAAGATGCCCACCAGCAAGGCCGCCTGCACCGCCCAGATCGCGGTCAGCTTGGCCACATCGCTCTGCACTGGCGTGGCCATCCCCGGCAGCTGCAGGCTATGGCTGCTGCCGTACCACTGGGGGATCCAGTGGGTGAACAGCAAGTTCATCACCCCCACCAGCAGCAGCGGGGCGATTGCCAGCAGTGGATTGGGCAGGGCCAGGTCGTCAGCGGTTTCTGGCTCATTGCGCAGTTCGCTGCCATAGCCTTCGCCGGCGCGCTGAGCCTTGTTGCGTTGGCGCTGCAGGTAGAGCATGCCGGTGCAGAACACGAAGATTGTGCCAATCAAGCCCAGCCAGGGCGCGGCCCAGGCCGTGGTGTTGAAGAAGGTGCTGGGGATGATGTTCTGGATTTGTGGCGTGCCGGGCAGGGCATCCATGGTGAAGGAGAACGCACCCAGGGCAATGGTCGCCGGGATCAGGCGCTTAGGGATATTGCTCTGGCGGAACATTTCCGCAGCGAACGGGTACACCGCGAACACCACCACGAACAGCGACACACCACCGTAGGTGAGCAGGGCGCAGACCAGCACGATCACCAGCATGGCCTGGCGGGTGCCAAGCAGGCGGATGGCGGCGGCAACGATCGAGCGCGAGAAGCCAGACAGCTCGATCAGTTTGCCGAACACCGCGCCGAGCAGAAATACCGGGAAGTACAGCTTGATGAATCCGACCATTTTTTCCATGAACACGCCGGTGAAGGCCGGGGCTACAGCAGCAGGGTCGGTGAGCAGCACCGCGCCGAGGGCGGCGATGGGGGCGAAGAGGATTACGCTGTAGCCGCGGTAGGCGGCGAGCATCAGCAGCGCGAGGGCCGCCAAGGCGATGAGCACAGTCATCGGGTCTATCTCCTGGGTGAATCTTGTTTTTATGGGTTTGCAGGGGATAGCGGGAATCGTGCCAGTTGATTAAGTGATTGATTTATATGAGTTTATCTTTGAGCTCAGGAATATATGTCTCTGATTTGAGATTGTTGGGGCTGCTTTGCAGCCCATCGCAGGCAAGCCAGCTCCTACAGGTACAGCGGCGTTCTTGACTATCTCGCAATACCCGTAGGAGCCGGCTTGTCGGGGCGCCGAACCGCTGCGATGTGCCGCAAAGCGACCCAACTCTGCGGTCTCTAACTATAGATCGCCAATCTCATTATTGAGACAAAACCCCCAGCGCGACCATCTTCTTGTACAACGTCGACCGTCCCACCCCCAGGCTCTGCGCCGTTTGCGGCACATTTCCAGCATAACGCGCCAAGGCTTCGACAATCACCTTACGCTCAAACTGCTCACACGCTTCGCGCAGCTTCAACGCAACCGGCGCCCCTTCTACAGCCAGCAGAGGGCCTAGCGCTTCCTGCAAATCACTCAACCCCAAGCGCGGCTGATCCGCCAACAGCGTGGCCCGCTCCAGCACGTTACGCAGCTCACGAATATTGCCCGGCCAGGCATGGCGCATCAGCAAGGCCTGCGCCTCGTTTTCAAGCTCATACTGACTGCCCAAATCCGCCAGAATCGCCTCACACAGTGCCGGCAGGTCATCCAGACGCTCTCGCAGCGGCGGTACCTGGATCGGCAGCACGTTCAGCCGGTAGTACAGATCCGCGCGGAACCGGCCTTCGGCCATGGCCGCCTGCAGGTCGATGGAGGTTGCAGCGACAATTCGCACATCGCTGCGCAGCATCTGGTTGGAACCAACCGGCTCATACTCTTTCTCTTGCAGCACTCGCAGCAGCTTGCTCTGCAATGCCAGCGGCATATCGCCGATCTCATCGAGAAACAGCGTGCCGCCTTCGGCCAATTGCAGCTTGCCGGACCGGCCCTTGCGCTCGGCACCGGTAAAGGCGCCCGGCGCGGTGCCAAAGAACTCGGCCTCGAGCAGCGTTTCAGGAATCGCGGCGCTATTGATGCTGACAAAGGCCTTGTGCGCCCTGGCCGAGGCGGCGTGGATGGCGTGGGCCAGCAGCTCCTTGCCGGTGCCGGTTTCACCCAGCAGCAACACCGGCGAATCACTGTTGGCGCCACGCCGGGCACGGCGTTTGGCTTCAAGGCTGGCTGGGCTGGTGCCGACGAACTGGGCGAAGGTGTACTTGGCCTGGCGCGCACGCAACTGCGAACGGGTCGAAGCCAGTTCCTGCTGCATGCTCGAATAACGCTTGAGCAGCGGTGACAAGCTGCGCAGTTCATCGAACAAGGCAAAGCCAATCGCCCCGATCAGCTTGCCCTGGTCGTCATGAATCGGCAGGCGCATGACCACCAAGGGTTCATTGGGCGTATCGAGCATATCCAGCAGGATCGGCTTGCCATCGCTGACCACCTCGCGCATCAGGCTACCGGGAATCACCGCCTCGCACGGCTGGCCGATGGCAGTGGCGGCGTCCGGCAGGCCAAAGCGGCGGGCGTAGCGCTCGTTCATCCAGACAATGCGCGCCTGGCGGTCGACGATCACCGTGCCTTCGCTGGACTGCTCGATGATCTCGAACAGCGAACGGATCGCCAACTGGCGTACTTGAGGATAGTCCTTGAGGCTGTCGCTGTCGTGCATGGGGAGGCCTGGATAGGTGGAGCATGAATAAAGGTTTGTCAGTCGTAGCGGGTTGGCTGTTTCGCGGGCAAGCCCGCTCCCACAGGGAGCGCAGCGATCGCTGAGCCTGTTACCTGCGCGGGTCGAACGCCTCGCGCAGGGCATCACCCATGAATACCAGCAACGAGAGGATCAAGGCCAGGGCAAAGAACGCGGTGAAGCCTAGCCAAGGCGCCTCCAGATGCTGCTTGCCCTGGGTCACCAACTCGCCCAGCGAGGCGCTGCCAGCAGGCATGCCGAAGCCGAGGAAATCCAGGGCGGTGAGGGTGGTGATGGCGCCGGTGAGCATGAACGGGATGAGCGTCAGGGTGGCATTCATGGCATTGGGCAGGATATGCCGCAGCATGATCTGGCTGTCCGCCAGGCCCAGCGCGCGGGCCGCCTTGACGTACTCAAGGTTGCGCCCGCGCAGGAACTCCGCACGCACCACATCGACCAGGGTCAGCCAGGAAAACAACGCCATGATCCCCAGCAGCCACCAGAAATCCGGCTCGACAAAGCCACTGAGGATGATCAGCAAATACAGCACCGGCAACCCCGACCAGACCTCCAGCAAGCGCTGCCCAAGCAAGTCGACCCAACCGCCGTGATAGCCCTGCAAGGCGCCGGCCAGCAGCCCGATCAGCACACTGACGACCGTCAGGGCGAAGGCGAACAGCAGCGATACCCGCGTACCATAAAGCACCCGCGCCAGCACATCGCGTCCCTGATCATCGGTGCCCAGCCAGTTTGTGCTGGTGGGCGGGCTGGGTGTCGGCACTTGCAGGTCGTAGTTGGGGGTATCGGCACTGAACGGGATCGGGGCAAACAACATCCAGCCACCCTGGCCCTCGATCAGCTCGCGTACGTATTGGCTGCGATAGTCCGGCTGGAACGGCAATTGCCCGCCAAACGCCTGCTCGGTGTAACGCTTGAGCGCCGGTACGTATAGCTCACCCTTGTACGACAGCAGCAGCGGTTTGTCGTTGGCCACCAGCTCAGCGCCTAGGCTCAGCAGCAACAGCCCGGCAAACAGCCACAGGGAAATCCAGCCGCGACGATTGTCGCGAAAGCGTTGCAGGCGGCGCCGCGAGACAGGCGAGAGCATCAATGCGCCCTCGTGTCGAAGTCGATACGCGGATCGAGCAGGGTGTAGCACAGGTCACCGATCAAGCGAATCAGTAGCCCGGCCAGGGTAAAGATGAACAGCGTGCCGAACACCACCGGATAGTCGCGTGAAACAGCGGCCTCGTAGCTCATCCGCCCCAGGCCGTCGAGCGAGAAGATCACTTCGATCAGCAAGGAGCCGGCGAAAAACACTGTGATCAGCGCCTGCGGCACCCCAGCCACCACCAGCAGCATCGCATTGCGCAGTACATGCCCATACAGCACCCGCCGCTCGCTCAGGCCCTTGGCGCGTGCGGTGACCACGTACTGACGGGAAATCTCGTCGAGAAAGGCATTTTTGGTCAGCAGGGTCAGCGTCGCGAAGCCGCCGATCACCAAGGCGCCGACTGGCAGCACCAAGTGCCAGAAATAATCCGCGACTTTGCCCAGCAGGCTCAGCTGGTCGAAGTTTTCCGAGACCAGCCCGCGCACCGGGAACCAGTTCAGCGACGTGCCGCCCGCGAACAGCACGATCAACAGCAAGGCGAACAGAAACGAGGGCAGGGCATAGCCAATCACGATCAGCGCACTGCTCCAGGCGTCGAACCGACTGCCGTGGTGCACGGCTTTGCGAATCCCCAGGGGGATGGACACCAGGTAGGTGATCAGCGTCGCCCAAAAGCCCAGCGACAGGGTCACTGGGAGTTTTTCCAGGATCAGGTCAGTGACCTTGGCGCCGCGAAAGAAGCTGCTGCCAAAGTCGAGCCTGGCGTACTGGCCGAGCATCAACCAGAGACGTTGCGGGGCGCTCTTGTCGAAACCGTACTGACGCTTGATCTCTTCGATCAGCTTCGGGTCCAGCCCGCGCGTCGCCCGCGATTCACCCTGGACCGTCTCGACCCGTGCCCCAGGTGCGCCACCGCCAATTCCTTGCAGACGCGCGACTGCTTGCTCCACGGGGCCACCGGGCGCTGCCTGGACGATGGCGAAGTTGACCAGCAGGATCGCCAGCAAGGTGGGAATGATCAACAACAGCCGGCGCAGGATGTAGCTCGTCATGGCGAAGTCTTCCGGCGCTCGGCCATCTGTTCGTTGGTCAGGGCGGTGGGGCTGATTTCCCACCAGGTATCCAGGCCTTCGTCATAGCTCGCTTGCACCTTGGGCAGGCCGAAGCGATTCCACCACACAGTCGAGCTGCCGGGCGGGTAGTAGTTGGGGATCCAGTAGTAGTTCCATTGCAGCACCCGGTCCAAGGCGTGGGCGTAGCGCAGCATGCTCGCCTGGCTGTCAGCCCGCACCAGGCCATCGAGCAGGGTATCCACGGCAGGGTCCTTGAGCACCATCAGGTTGTTCGAGCCCGGGTCGTTGGCCGATGCCGAGCCAAAGTAGTTGTATAGCTCAGCGCCCGGCGACAGGGTGACTGGGTAGCCGGTGACGATCATGTCGTAGTCGCGTGCCATCACCCGGTTGATGTATTGCGCCGAGTCGACGTTGCGAATGTTCAGGGTGATACCGATCTGCGCCAGGTTGCGCTTCCACGGCAGCAACAATCGCTCAAGGCCAGACTGGCCGTTGAGGAAGGTGAACTCCAGGGGCTCGCCCTGGGCGTTCACCAGGCGATCCCCCTCGGGCTGCCAACCCGCGCTATGCAGCAGTTGCAACGCTTGCAACTGCTGCGGGCGGATGATCCCGGAGGCATCGGTGACCGGGGCGCTGAAGACTGTGCTGAACACCTCACCCGGCACCTGGCCGCGCAACGGTTCCAGCAGCTTGAGCTCTTCGCCATCCGGCAGTTGCCGCGCGGCCAGTGGGGTATTGGAGAACACGCTCTGCTGGCGGATGTACATACCGCGCATCATCTGCCGGTTGCTCCATTCGAAATCCCAGAGCATGGCCAGCGCCTGACGGGTGCGGCGGTCCTTGAACATGGCGTGGTCCAGGTTGAACACAAAGCCCTGGGCGGTCTGTGGCTTGGCAGGCCCCAGGTGTGCACGCTGCAAGCGGCCATCGTCGAGCTGCGCGCCGTTGTAGCCAATGGTGTAGGCGGTGGCGGAGAACTCGCGGTTGTAATCGTAGCCACCGCCGCGCAATACCTGGCGCGCGACTTCGGTATCGCCGAAAAACTCGATGCGGATACGTTCGAAGTTATAGCGCCCACGGCTGACCGGCAGGTCTTTGGCCCACCAATTGGCATTGCGCTCAAACGTAATGCTGCGCCCGTTATCGATCCGGCCGATACGATAAGGCCCACTGCCAACGGGTTTGCTGAAGCCTGCGCCACTGGCAAAGTCACGCTGTTGCCAATCGTGCTCGGGCAAAACTGGCAGACTGGCCAGATCCAAGGGCAGGGTACGGCCATGAGGCTGCTTGAAGTCAAAGCGCACCCGCTGCGGGCTTTCTACCGTGACCTTGGCGACGTCAGCGAATTGGGTGCGGAATTTAAGGCTGCCCTTGCTCATCAGCAGCTCGAAGGTAAAACGCACATCCTCGGCACGCACCGGCTTGCCATCGGCAAAGGTCGCGCGCGGATCGAGGTCAAAGCGCAACCAGGCATCGTCCGGTCCACGCTCCATGCGGCGGGCGATCAGCCCATAAACGGTGTAAGGCTCATCGAACGAACGCACTGCCAGTGGTGCATACAGCCAGCCATCGACTTCACTGACGCCAGTGCCCTTGTCGATGTAAGGCAAGATATGGTCGAACTGACCAATCTCGATCGCCGAGCGGCGTAGGGAGCCGCCCTTGGGGGCATCGGGATTGACGTAATCGAAGTGGCGGAACGCTTCGGCGTAACGGGGGGCTTCGCCATAGACCGTGAGTGCGTGGGAAGCACCCGCATAGGCGCTGGACGACTGCACCAGCAGACAGGCCAGCAACCCGCGCCAGGCGCATTTCCCCAAACGACTCAGCACCTTGTAGGAGCGGGCTAGCTCCGCGATAGCGTCAGCAACGTCACCACAGTTAGCTGCCAGATCACCCTCGACCGAGCGCCTCACCCCCACAGGCTGCATAGCGTTCCTGAGGAACAATCGCCGATCAGTCCTGGCGGCTGGTCACTTCAAGCAGGTGGTAACCGAACTGAGTCTTGACCGGACCTTGCACGACGTTGATCGGCGCGCTGAACACCACGGTGTCGAATTCCTTGACCATCTGGCCTGGGCCGAACGAGCCCAGGTCACCGCCTTGGCGGCTGGACGGGCAGGTCGAGTTGGCTTTGGCGACTTCGGCGAAATCGGCACCCGCTTCGATCTGGGCTTTGAGTTCGTTGCACTTGTCTTCGCTGGCAACCAGGATGTGACGGGCAGTGGCGCGGGCCATGGGGTAACTCCTTGTGAGAAAAGGCACAGGGTAGCCTAATCGCTGCGTTTTGACAGCTGGGCTGTGGTGCGGACCTAGCATTTTTGCCAGTTGTTGGTTTTGGGGCGCGGCGTCAGATTGGCCGTTAGAGCACCGCCGCTCTTCGCCCAGGAAACGCTGCCATGACCGACCTGAATATTTTCGATGAGATGTACCGAAAGAAGGTAGAAGCTGCCAACAATCCGACAACTGCCCAACCCACGCCAACTCCAGTTGAGGAACCCTCCGTTGAACCCTCGCAACCAGACAGTGAGCCTAAAATTGAAGGGAGGATGCACTTCGGCCTGACTTTCCTGGAACCTGAACGATCCCATCGGTTGCTGGAGGGGGAAGCAGCAATCGAAACAATGAAGTCGACCTATGCTTCAGTTGTAGCAAGACAGGCGACTAACCGCGCGATGGTATCCACCCAGCAGGAGCCAGACGGTTTCGGGCCGGCGGTACCGACAGTTTTTGTCTTGATCGGTACTGACGTCAACCCGGTTGTCGGGCTCAATCTGGCCGGCGTGCTGGGGCGCCACCTCGATCCCGATACCAACCAAGCAGTCGTGGGTTTACAGGTGGCTCTCAGGCCGTTCGAAGGCCGGTCGACCCAGCACTCTTACCAGCTGTTCTGGCATGAAGCAGGCATCGTCAATCCTGCTCCGGTATTGACCGTGCCGGTCCGGGCTGGGCAAGAACAGGAAACTATTCTGGCGGTTATTCCGGCAGCCGCTGCGGTAGTCGGTAACGGCTTGTGGTATCTCAGAGTCACCACTGCCGGCGTTGGCAACCCAATTGAAACTGTACCGCTCGATGTGTTCTATAAGGACACTGTGCCCGGCGGTGTCGACGAGAGTCCTGCTGCAACGCACCCGGGCTTACTGGCGCCCACACTGACGCTTCCGCCGCAGCTGGTACCCGAGTCACAGATTGCCGTCACCATTGCGCCGTATGTGAATCTAACTGCCGGCGATGTCATCAGTCTGTTCATCGGCAACGTCGTGATCAGCCATACGGTGTTGGCAAGCCAAGTCATTGCGGGCCAACCGTTGGTACTGATGGTCTCCAGCACTGCGCTGGAACCTATCCAGAGTCTGGACACGGTAACGGTGTTCTGGAGAGTGGTAGACCTGGTGCTCAACCCTCAGCCCAAACCATCCCTATCAACACTGCTCAGGCCCAATTTCAGCGATGGACGGCTTGGCGTCCCGTTACTACTGATCGGCGACGTACGACAGGATACGGAAATTCACCTCGACGAGCTTGGCAGGCAAGATCTTAAAGTACGCATTCGCGCGACCAGCCCACCGTTTTTGAGTGCAGACCAGATCGTCACCAGCTACGAAATCACCTCCAGCGATGGGCAATCGGTCCTGAGCAGAAACTTACCCATCTTGCCAATCGGTGACGCAGTGGGAGGGGACCATGACAGTGCAATACCTAATGCTGATCTCCTGCTGGGCGCCGCCGGTCAGCTCTGGGTGAGCTACGTGCATCTTCGTAATAACGTCGAGGTCGGTCGCTCGCCGCGCATCAGCCGATTTGTCAGAGCTGCGGTTCGTCGTCTACCGGCCCCGGTAGTAAAGCAAGCCAGCGGGTTACTGCTGGCCGCCGACCTGGATAAACTGACGATCGAGCTGCGCTGGCCGCCGATCAGTCAGCAGGACCGGGTTACACTCGTGCTCGCTGGCACTTCGGCCTCTAACCAGAGCTTTGAAAATACACGTGGTTTTCCCGTCGATAGCGACAGTGGGGTCAAGGTTGTCGAGCTAGATAGCAAGAGCCTGTTAGCTGGTTTGAATGGCGGCCGACTGGCTGTGAGTTACCAAGTGCGACAGGGCACGGCCGAACCGGTGCAGTCGGAGGTGGTTAACTTGCTGGTAGGTGAGCAACTGGGGCTGCTGCCTGCGCCGACAGTGGTGGGGCTGAGCCAGAACAGAACCGTGCCCCCTGGTAGCAGCACTACCATCACGATCTGGTACGAGGGCATGACCGCGGACGATGAGCTAAGCCTGGTGCTGGTACCCTCGACAAGTGCAACTCAAACCATCAAACCGCTCGAGTTTACGACGCCGGTGTCGATCACCGTTAAGCAAGACGTCGTTGCCAGCTGGTTAAATCAAGTTGTGCAGGTCTTCTACACAGTGAAAGATCGCGCCGGCCGCGTGCGTCTATCGCGGCAAGAGACGATGATTGTTGCCGACCTTCAACCCTTGGATCTGGTACGCCCCGAGTCGCCGCTTGCTGTGGGTGGGCTGCTGGATCCAGCAGTGATTCCAGATATCGCGGGTGCGGAGTTTACCGTGAACTTCCCCGGGATGCTTCCGCTTGATCAAGTGCAATTGCTGGTGAGCGGTGTAGAGTCGCATGCCAGCGCTGTTCAAACCGTCAACCGTCCTGGGTCACTCACGTTTGTTGTACCTCGCAACGTCATTTTGTCCAGCCTGCTCAAGACCGTGCGGGTCTACTACACGCTGACTCGAAACGGGCAGCCGCCTCAGCACTCGGCTCAATTAGACTTACTGGTCAACCCGCCTCTGATGATCGATCAGCGACCACTTGTGTTGAATGGCGTTTCGGTAAAAGAAACAGGATGGTCACGTGTAGTGGTGAGGTCGAACAACGGTCAACATGAGCATGTGGAGTCTATTGGCAATTCAGCCGTTCGAGTACCGAACGGTGGCCAACCACCGTATCAGTACAGTTCTAACAACATAAGGGTTGCATCGGTGACATCAGCTGGGAAAGTGGTGGGCGAGGGTAACGGTAACGCCGTCATTACAGTGACGGATAAAAGGGGCGTGCGAGTTCAGTATAATGTCCAAGTGAGCAATGTGTATCGCATGCTTCTGAATACAGGGAGTTTGAGCCCTACCCAGTATCAAACCTGGGTATTTCAACAAAAAGGGGTGTTCAAGAGTGGCGCGATGTGGAATGACTTGCACCGGGTCTACGGCCACCTTCAGTACAGACAGCACACCTGGGGGTATGTGGGTAACCCCAACAGCCAAGCGTCATGGTTTTATAACGCTGCGACCCGCACTAGCCATTACTGGGCGCCCTTCTCGGCAGCTAATCAGCAGCGCTACAACGGAGTTTGTTTCGTTTTACTTAACGGCTGAAGCTTAACTGGGCAAGCCCTCGCATCGCTAATGACGGCGATGCGAGGGCTTTGGCGAGGGCTTAGCGGCGAAGGCTATGCAGTCTCGCCCGCGCGTCCTTTAACAACGATTCTGTCGCCCCCCAGCCAAGGCAAGCATCGGTAATTGACACGCCGTACTTCAACAGACCTTTGCCCAACGCCTGACAGCCGTCGAACAAATGTCCTTCAAGCATGACGCCCACCAGCGAGGTATCCCCAGCCAAGCGCTGGGCCAACACATCCTCGAACACCGCAGGTTGACGCGAAGGATCCTTGCCACTGTTGGCATGGCTGCAGTCCACCATGATTCGCGCCGCCAGACCGACCTTGGCCAAACCAATACGTGCCTGAGCCACGCTATCGGCATCGTAGTTCGGCCCTTTGTGGCCACCGCGCAGCACCAGGTGCGTATCAGGATTGCCCAGCGTCTCGATGATCGCCGGGTAGCCTTGCGCATCCATCCCGAAGTGGCGATGCGGGTGCGCCGCGCTGCGCATGGCATCGCAAGCAATGCCAATACCGCCATCGGTGCCATTCTTGAAGCCCACTGGCAACTCAAGCCCACTGACCATCTCGCGGTGAATCTGCGATTCGGTAGTACGCGCACCAATCGCGGCCCAGCTCAGCAGGTCATCGAAGTAGCCAGCAGCCATCGGTTGTAGCAGCTCGGTGGCAATCGGCAGCCCGCGTTCAAGCATGTTCAGCATCAAGCCACGTGAGAGGGCGATACCGGCGTGCATGTCGTCGCTGCCATCGAGGTGCGGATCGTAGGCCAGGCCTTTCCAGCCGACCGTGGTGCGCGGTTTTTCCACGTAGGCGCGCATCACCAGCAGCAACTGGTCATCGACCTCACGGCTCAAGGCGGCGAGGCGGTCAGCGTATTCCAGGGCTGAACGTGGGTCGTGGATCGAGCAGGGGCCAACCACGACCAGCAGGCGCGAATCGCGGCCGTCAAGAATATTGCGGATGGCCTGGCGGTGCCGCTGCACTTGCTGGGCGAGTTCGCTGGATAGCGGCATCTGCTGCTTGAGCAGGTGTGGGCTGGGTAGGCGCTGGCTGACGGTGGTGTTGGCAGCTTGCGGTTGGGTCAGGGCGAGGTTGGAGGCTTGCATGGCGTATTGTTCCCTGGGCGGACGGCGGGTTGATGCCCGCGCAGTCGGCCCTATCGAGGTGTTCGACAGATCGTCAAATGGGGTTGTTGTGCGGCATTGCCACCACGAATCGACCGAACGGAGGCGGCAGGCTGGCCCGAACGGGATTGGCTAAATCGCCAGGCGTAGGTGCTTGGGTAGGCGTAGGTGGCGTAGTTCATCGATCTGTCCTCAGGTGCAATCTGTGTGTTTTTCAAAGGTCTGGAAAAGCAAAACCCCCGGTCGGGGAGCCGACCGGGGGTTGAGTATTCTCGTATTCGGCGGCCCCTCGAAGAGTGGGCGCCGTTGGGGTATCAGCGGCGCCTAGTGGCTAAACCAATACCCAAAATAAAAGCTGGCAACGGACGAGCAGCCGACAACGGCCAGCACGCGGCGCAGGATGCGAGCGGTGTGGTTGGCGTGGTCGTGGATGCTGTGGGTCATGTTGCTCTCCAGTGAATGAGCCCGAGCTTACTGCACCTGTAACAAGGTGTTCAATGGATAAATGCTATCGGCGCAATGATTTTTCTGACACACCATTGCTCTCAAAATCAGCAAGGCCCGCTGTAGGAGCGGGCTTGCCCGCGAACAGACCCTAAGGTTCACCGCCGCAGATAAGCACTGAAATCGATATCCCCAGCACTGAGAATCGCCTGCACCCGATTGTGCACATTGAGCTTGCGCAAAATCGCCGACACATGCGCCTTGACCGTGGTCTCGGCGATATCCAGGTTGTAGGCGATCTGCTTGTTCGACTCGCCCTTGGTCATCCGCTCGAGCACCAGCAGTTGCTTGCGCGTCAGCGCCTGCAGCAGCTCCGGGGCAAAGCCATGGTGCTCGCTGGTCGCACGGCGGCTGCCCGGTTTCTGGGTGCGGATGATGTCCGGTGGCAGGTAGACGTTGCCGTTGAGAATCTGCTCGATCGCCTCGGTCATCTGCGAGCGCGGCGAGGACTTGGTGATAAAACCTACCGCACCATAGGTGATAGCTTGCAACACCACTTGCTTGTCCTGTTCGGCTGACACGATCACCACCGGAATGGTCGGGGCTTCGTTGCGCAGGTTCATTAACCCGCCCAGCCCATGCATGCCCGGCATGTTCAGATCCAGCAGGATCAAGTCCAAATCATCGTGTTCACCGGTCAGGGCCAGGGCGCTGTCGAGGTCTGCGGTCTCCATCACTTCGCTACCGGGAAAGCCATCGGCGATCACATTGTGGATGGCCTCGCGAAACAACGGGTGATCGTCGGCAATGAGGATCTTGTACATGGCTGTGCACCTTATTGTTGTATGTGTGCTCGCACGCAAGGGGCAGTTCGCTGGGCAGCCCTTGTTATGCCGCTATTAAGAGCCGGTAGCAAGGCTTTGTGAATGCGACCATCGCCAGGCAAACCAGTACCAAAGTAGTAGAGGGTGGCAGGCGCGCTGCTTCTAGCATGGGGCGACACCTTTGCGCAGGAGCAGCACCCCATGGCCATTTTGCTGGTGGACGATCATCCGCTGCTGCGCATCGGCCTGGCGGCAACCTTGGCCGATGGGATGCCCGAGATGCAGGTGCTGCAAGCCGACAGTGGCGAGGCGGCCCTGGCCCAGGTCCAGGCCCAGGTGCCAGGGCTGGTGATCATGGACTTCGATTTGCCCGGCATCAGCGGATTGGAAACTACCAAGCGACTGCGCCAGCGCCTGCCGCAGCTACGCGTGTTGTTTTTCAGTGAACACACCGAGCTTGGCGTGGTACGTCAGGCCCTGGAAGCGGGGGCGTGCGGGTTCTTGTCCAAGCAGGTGGCTCCGCAAGTGTTGCTTGAAGCGGTGCAGCGAACCATGGCTGGGCATGCCTATATCGAGCAAGCCCTGGCGACCGCGCTGGCTTGCCAGCCGCGTCAGCATGGGCAGGACCGTTTGCAGGGATTGACCCAGCGCGAAACGGAGATTTTCCTGATGCTGGCCAAGGGCACGGCGGTGCGCACTATCGCCGAGCAGCTGTGTATCAGCAGCAAGACCGTGTCCAATCACCTGACTTTACTCAAGAGCAAATTGCAGGTCAGTTGCCAGGCGGAGCTGGTGCACCTGGCCATCGAGGCAGGGTTGCTGCGGGTTGCCGCCTGAGGGGGTTCAATACAGGCCTCTTCGCGGGCAAGCCCGCTCCTACAGGCTCAGCGCCAGCGCCAAGATCAGCGCGGTACCTGTGGGAGACCGTGTCCAATCACCTGACCTTGCTCAAGAGTAAATTGCAGGTCAGTTGCCAGGCGGAGCTGGTGCACCTGGCCATCGAGGCGGGGTTGCTGCGGGTTGCCGCCTGAGGGGTGCCAATACAGGCCTCTTCGCGGGCAAGCCCGCTCCTACAGGCTCAGCGCCAGCGCCAAGATCAGCGCGGTACCTGTGGGAGCGGGCTTGCCCGCGAAGAGGCCGCAACTGACACAACCACACCGCTTCACTGCCAAGAGTCTGGACAGCCCTGGCAACCTTCCATATTGCTGTCCTGGAAATTCGCATAATGCTGCCGCGTCCCGCGCAGGTCGGCATTCTCAAGGTTGCTCTCGCCAAACTTGGCCTCCTGCAAATTGGCATCGGCCAGGCTCGCACCCTTGAGGTCAGCCTTGCTCAGCCAGGTCATTTCCAGGTCAGCCGCCTTCAGCGAGGTGCCATGCAGCTTGGCCCCCGACAGCCTGGCGAACTCCAGGTAGGCCGCAGACAAGTCGGCTTTTTCGAAGTTGGCACCCTGGGCAAACATGCCCCAGGCCTGGACCGCGACCAGTGTCGCACCTTGCAGCTGGGCCAGGCGCAGGTTGCTCTGTTGCAGGCTGGCACGGGTCAGGTTGGCGCCGCGCAGATCGGCTTTTTCCAGATTGGCCAGATCAAGCCGGGCGTGGCGTAGATTGGCCTCGCGCAGGTCAGCGCCGGACAGGTCCATCTTGCGCAGGTCCTGGTTGTTCAAGTCGGCGCCACGCAGGTTGGCGTTGGGGCATTTGCTTTCTGCGGCGATGACGCAGCCATTGATCGTCAGCGGCACGTCGGCCTGATCGTCGGCGAAGGCGCTGGGGAGCAGTAGAAGCAGGGCCAGTGGCAGGTAGTTCATGACAGGCTCCAGGCTTACAAATGTGCAGGAGCGGCGGTGCGCCGCTCCTGCAGGGGAGATGGAAATGGGCGATCTAGCTCAGCGCTGAGCGGTCTTGGTGTCCCACGCAGGGATCTTGAACACCCAGAACGATCCGCCCTGCGCCACCGGCTTGGTCAGCTCGGCCATGTCGCCACCCCACAGCGGCACCGCGCCGCCGTAGCCCACGGTCACACCGATGTACTGCTCACCATCCTGCTCCCAAGTGATAGGCGGGGAGACGATGCCGCTGCCGGTCTGGAATTTCCACAGCTCATCGCCAGTCTTGGCGTTGAAGGCCTTGAAGTAGCCGTCACCGGTGCCGGTGAACACCAGGTTGCCCTTGGTTGCCAGCACCCCGGCCCACAGCGGCAAGCGCTCCTTGTGCTCCCAGACCATCTTGCCGGTGGTAGGGTCCATGGCACGCAGCGAGCCTACATGGTCCTCGTACATGCGCTTGATCCGAAAGCCCATGCCCAAGTACGCCGAGCCCTTCTTATAGTTGACCTCTTCGGTCCAATACTCTTCTTTCCACTGGTTGGACGGTACATAGAACAGGCCGGTGTCCTGACTGTACGCCATGGGGTTCCAGTTCTTGCCGCCGAGGAACGGCGGCGACACTTCCACGGGCTTGCCCTTGGTCTGCCCAGGCTCCGGCTTGGCCGGGCGCTGACCTTCGTTTTCTACCGGGCGGCCGGTTTTCAGGTCGATATGACTGGCCCAGGTGATGTTGTCGGCGAACGGGAAGGCGTTTTTCAGCTTGCCGTTGCTGCGGTCGACCACATAGAAAAAGCCGTTGCGGTCGGCGTGGGCAGTGGCCTTGAACTGCTTGCCGTCCTTGTCCTTGTAGTCGAACAGCACCAGCTCGTTGTTGCCGGAGAAGTCCCAGGCATCGTTGGGGGTGTGCTGGTAGAACCACTTGACCTCACCGGTGGTGGGATCGACGCCGACCTGGCCTGAGGTGTAAAGGCTGTCGTAGTCGTGCGGGTTGCCGTCCTTGGAAGTGCGCGCCCAGGTGTTCCAAGGCCCGGGGTTACCGGCGCCGACGATGATGGTATTGGTTTCGGCATCGAAACTGGCGCTCTGCCAAGGCGCGCCGCCACCATGGCTCCAAGCCTCTACCTTGCCAGTCTCGGTGCTCGGATCGTCGGGCCAGGACGGCGCCTTGACGTCGCCGGTGGGGGTGCTGTCCTTACCATTGAGGCGGCCCATATGGCCTTCGACGAAGGGCCGCATCCATACCTCTTCACCGGTGTCCGGGTCACGCGCATACAGCTGGCCGACCACACCGAACTCATCGCCGGAACTGCCATGGATCAACAGCACCTTGCCGCTCTTCTGGTCTTTGACGATGGTCGGGGCGCCGGTCATGGTGTAGCCGGCGCTGTGGTCGCCGAACTTCTTGTTCCAGACCACCTTGCCGGTGTCCTTGTTCAGCGCCACCAGACGCGCATCGAGGGTGCCGAAATAGATCTTGTCGCCATAGATGGCCGCGCCGCGGTTGACCACGTCACAGCAAGGACGAATGTTGTCTGGCAGGCGGTGGTTGTAGGTCCACAGGCGCTTGCCGGTCTTGGCGTCGAGGGCAAATACCCGCGAGTAGGAGCCGGTGACGTAGATCACCCCGTCGTTGACGATAGCCTGGGACTCCTGGCCGCGCTGCTTCTCGTCGCCAAAGGAGAACGACCAGGCTGGCGTGAGCTTGAACACGTTGTGGTCGTTGACCTGCGCCAGTGGGCTCCAGCGCTGGGCGTTGGTGCCCATGCCGTACTGCAGCACGTTGTTGGTGGTCTTGTGGTCGTCGGCGATGTCTTCCCAGGTGACCGGCTTGGCCTGGGCGGTACCGCCAATGGCCAGGCTCGCCAGCAGCAGGGCAGCAGAAAGGGGCGAAAGCATGGCGGGTAACGTTCTTGTTGTCATGGTGGAGTTCCCAGTGAGGTTGTGGCCTGCATAGCCTGGAACGCCACCGCTCGGCGAGATACGGAAATCTTCCCGGCCATTACGGGAAAACTTCCCAGGGCGGGCATGATTTGGCACTGCCC
>Ga0213821_1000546_pt1 | contig 22326 bp, 19 predicted proteins | sample MC6MC0909MG_FD_179894 | JGI IMG/M metagenome (GOLD analysis project Ga0213821, IMG submission 179894) | Enriched soil aggregate microbial communities from Iowa State University, Ames, United States - MC6-MC0909-MG | ecosystem: Environmental > Terrestrial > Soil > Unclassified | place: USA: Iowa...
CGCGCAGCGATGGTGCTGTACCTAACGAATAGTCGAGATCGGTCTTCGGGAAGCTGAGCGGTAGACTTTGCGAATATTGTCACTGACCGCTTTTGGCCGTTAGCTGCCCTCCGCCAAGGGCAGCTATTGGGTCGAAAGCTGCCGGTCGCGCCTAACCGCTATCGACCCATTGCGGACACCGCCCCAACGCTCTGTTGTCAGTACCGCCCTCACCCCGGCAAGCCGGCTCCCACAGGAATATCACCAGCCTTCAGCCATGCGCCTGTGGCAGCCGCGCTTGCCGGCGATGAGCTGCGAAGCGGCCCCGACATATACCGGCATATAGATGTGCAATGGGTCGAAGCGGCCGGTCGTACACCGCGGTACAGCGGTGATGCAGCGGCTGAAACGGGCTTATTGCTTATGCTCAGGTGTGAACTCTGACCACGCTTGCACTTTGTTCTGGTCAGCCTGCGGGTTCCACTGCACGCCCGATTTGGCAATGACCCCGGGCTTGAGTCGTTGCGAATCGTCATAATCTTCCCAGGGGTGAAAATACAGGGGTTGCAGGCTGTCGAGGCGGTTGAGTTGCTCGGCATACCCCGTCAGATATTCCTGGCGTTCCTCCTCGGTGACGCTGGCCGGCATCCAAGCCGTAAACGGCGGCAGTACGGTAAAGCCTGTGTAAGCCAATATTCCGTTGTGGATTGGCCAGAGAATGTGGTGCAGGTCGCCGTCGATGCCATTTGGTTCATACAGCGATGAACCCGTGCCGGTGGTGATACACAGCATTGCCTTTTTCCCTTTGAAATGCCCCCTGGCGTACTTGCGGCCGGTGGAGTAGGCGAACCCCCGCGCAAAGACTCTGTCCACCCAGCCCTTGAGAATCCCCGGCATCGAGAACCACCAGACCGGGAAGTGAAACAGGACTAAGTCCGCTCGGCTGACCTTGTCCTGCTCGGCCTTGACCTGCGCCGCTAAGGTATTATTGGCAAACGCATGTTCTTGCTCGCGAGAAAGATTCAAGTAATGCTTGTCGGCACGCTCGCCGACGAAATCATCAGCACCCAGTGCAGCCTGCCAACCCATGGCATACAAGTCACTGATAGTCACTTCGTGCCCCCCTTTCTGCAGAGTCTTAACGGCAGTACTTTTCAGTGCCGCGTTGAAAGATTGAGGCTCCGGATGAGCTAAGACGATAAGCACTTTCATATCGCTGCCTGTGTAGTTCATGTGAGGGTCAGCCAACCATCTTCAAGGATGGCTAGGTTGTGCGCATCAGGGGCAAACCGTGCGGTTTTTCGCACAGTGGCGGCCTCGTCTTCGGGTTTTCCATCACGGCTGCTCATCGTGCGGGAAACTAGCCTGCATTCACGGCTGGCCTTTGAAATCCAAGTGACATTGATGCCGCACTGACAGTCCGCATCGTTGACAAGGCCTTTTAGCACTCCGTGGCGTTAATCTCGTTTTTCTCAGCCTTGACACGTCGCGCCTGGACAGTTACCTGGTGATTTTTGGCGAATGGATATGCTCGCCAAATGACGAATGCCCTCCCATACCAACACACCGACCGCGAGCCATATCGGAAGATACGTCATCCATTCTCCGGTTTGAATTTGCTCACCCAGCATAAGCGCCACGCCAACCATCAATACCGGTTCCAAGTACCCCAGCAGCCCAAAGAGGCTGAACGGTAAGAGCTTGCTGGCCACGGTGTAACTAATGAATCCTGCAGCGCTGATGATCGCCAGGAGGGGCATCAGCAGATACATACGCGGTTCTTCGACGATGGCACTGATGCCTGCGCCGTGCTCAAAAGCGAAATAGGCACCAACCGGATAAGTCAGCAGAATGTCGAACCAAAGGCCTCCGGTATGAGCGGACCCCAAGCGCCGGCGCAATAGGAAATAGAGAGGAAATCCGATCGCGACCACTAGCGTGGGCCATGAGATTCCACCGACTCTGTAAACCTCATTCGCTACGCCCACTGCGGCGCAAAGAGCCGCAAGTTTCTGCAGCCTGGTGAGATGTTCGCCATATGCAATACGCCCAATGAACAACATCACGAGCGGCAACAGAAAATAACCTAAGGATACATCCAGGCCATGGCCATTGAGGGGTGCCCACATGAACAGCCACTGCTGGGTTCCCAAGAGGGCACTGCTAACGCACAGCAGGGGAAGTAGTGTCGGAACGGTTCGAATGCGCTTGCAAAGTTTAACGACGCTGCCCCAGTCCTTGGAGAGGATCAAAAATAATGTGATGAATGGAAGCATTAATAGCATCCGCCATCCAAATATTGCCTGGCCATCGAGTGGGTGGAGCAATGTAGCGTAGAAATACAGACCTGCAAAAATTGTAGATGACGTAACAGATAAACCAACGCCTTTTAACAAGCGGTCTCCTCCTTTATCGTGTGAAGCGTGATTACCGATGGGTTGTTTCCCAGGGCGGCGCGCTTGATAATTTGGATTCAATCCAAGCTTTGAATGCGAGAACCGTGGCGGAAGGAAATTTCGATGACGGCCTCACCAGGTAAACGCCACCCAAAGGATCGAGCCGCCATTCAGGCAGCACGCGAACAAGATCCCCCGAGGCAATCTGCCGGCTCATCAGCCACTCGCCAGCACCCAAAATTCCAAGCCCTGATAAAGCGGCCGACAGGAGAGTCTCGCTGTCGTTCGAGGTCAACGACCCCCTGGTCATCACAGTCTCCAGACGGTCTGCTCGGTGCAAGCGCCATTCTGGAAAGGATGCAAGGCCGCTGAAACGAAGGCAGTTATGATTGGTGAGATCTTTGGGCACCTGCGGTTTACCGAACTTGTCGATATAGGCAGGGGAAGCGCACAACATGCGATGGTGATCACAGAGCTTGGTCGCGATCAGTCTGCTGTCCTCAAGCTCACCTATACGAATAGCGATGTCGTAACCTTGTTCAATGATATCGACCACGTGCTCACTGTAATCCGCGACGATTGAGACACCGGGATGTAAGCTTAGGAACTCTGGCAGCATTGGACCCAGCCACAATCGGCCCATAGCGGCCGGCAGCGTCAATCGTAACAACCCACGGACTTGCGCCGCACCAGAAGTGGCTTCCTGCTCAGCATCAGCAATCAGTCCAAGTGCAGACCTCAACCGCTGCTCAAGCTTTGCACCCACTTCTGTAATACGGACTTGGCGAGTGGAACGTTCCATGAGGCGAACACCCAGCCGCTTTTCCATCGCGGCCAGGCGCTTGGAAATTACCGTCGGATGACGTTGTAGCAGTTTTCCAGCGGCCACGAATGAGCCTTGGCCAGCTACCGCAAGAAAGGCCGCTATCTCATCACTATGCTGACTATCAAGAACGTCTACGGTCATGGCGTAAGGACAATCGCGCCTGCTGATTTTCCCGTTTCGAGCGCTTCGTGCGCCGCCGCAACGTCGGCAAGTGGATAGGTCTTCCAGATACGGGGTGTAATGATTCCTGTCTCGACCGCTGCCAGTACATCAGCCGCTCGCTCTTGGTACTCAGCTGTGGAAGCGGTGTGTGCAGCGATAGAAGGACGCGTTAGAAACAGTGAGCCCTTGGTGTTGAGGGTCGAAAGTTCAACTGCAGATGGAGCACCCGACGATGCCCCAAATGACACCATTAACCCGCGAGGCCGGAGACTGTCCAATGATGCTTCGAAAGAGACTTTGCCAATAGGATCGTAGACGACGTCTACTTTGCGCCCCTGGGTAATTTTTGCCACGTCTGATGCAAGCGTGTGCGGATCGAACACCAACACCTCGTCACATCCGACAGACCTAGCACGCACAATGCTTTCTGGCTTGGAAACGACGCCGATGACAACAGCCCCTAAATGTTTGGCCCATTGCCCCATGATCTGGCCAAGGCCACCCGATACCCCATACAGCAGCACTGTAGTGCCAGGGCCCACCGCATATGTTGATTTGAGCAGGTACTGAGCCGTAATGCCCTTGAATAACACAGCGGCAGCCTCGGCAAATGTTACCGCACCTGGGAGCTTGACCAGTCGGTCAGCTGGATAGAGCCGTTCCGTTGCATAGCCGCCTAGCGGGCCAGTCGCATAGGCCACCCGGTCACCTGGCCGTACATTTGTAACCCCAGGCCCAACCGATACAACAGTGCCTGCACCTTCAAGGCCTAAGCCAGAAGGCAGTGGCACCTTCACAGCACCATTGCGTTGTGTCACATCCAGGTAATTGACTCCAATAGCCTCATGTCTAATGAGCGCCTCATTGGCTCCCGGAGCTTTCACAGTCACTGCTTCGAGGGAGAGAACGGACGGTTCCCCTGGGTGATCAAAACGGATTGCTTGGGCCACGGCTTTGCTCCAGTTGGTCAGTAATCACGATTAGTATGGAAATTCATTCCCACGCTTGCAATATAGGATAATTGCATCGCATAACTGCACCAAATGCAGTAATGACCTACAGGACCATTGAGTTATTTTCGCACTGCCTAGGGACTGATCGATCGAATGCGGCTTCAGACCAACGTCGCCGGCTCGCAATGTGGGCAGCCGCGAGCGGTGCCCGTATAGGGCCGACTCCGATTCATTCCCCCGAAGCGCGATCGGGAGATGAAAGTGACGGATTCCATGGCGCTCAGCCCGCTAGCGTCATGGTGGACGCCGATCAGCAATCGGCGCTCCACACTTAAGGTTGTAACCAAGATCCCGCTCAACGTCTGCTTTGGGTCGAAAGCAGCCATTCACGACCGGCAGCTTCCGACCCATTGCGGACGTTCGCCATGACATCGTCTGCGCCTATGAGATCGAGCGCCGCCCGCGCGGCGCATCGCGGATAAATCCGCTCCTACGTTTGTTTTTGGCCAATTATGTCTGAGGGGTGCGCGCGACCGCCTTGGTGCATGACGCAATATCGAGTCGTACAAACAAGGGTTCGCGCGCGTCTGTCACTGACGTTACTGGTCTGAAACAAACGTAGGAGCGGATTTATCCGCGATGCGCCGCGCGGGCGGCGCTCGATCTCATAGGCGCTGAAGATGTCGAGGCGAACACATCCGAACACCGCACTAACCCCAGGGCATGTAGGGACCGTTTCGGGTCGATAGCGGTCACTCGCGACTGTCTGGTCCGACCTGAAGCACACAGCAAGATCAAGCGCAGCGTGTGATACGTCGCGCTTGGCACTCGATCTCTAGGGTGGAGCACACGCAGTGGCAAATCCTCCAGGCGTGAATCAAAGCTAGTAATAATGGCTAAGAGCCATTAACCTGGTGGCACACGTCTATTTAGGTAAGAGCGTTGAAGGCCAAGATCAATCAACTGTGTATTTCGCTGTGTTTGAGTGCAGGCTTGGGAGGGTGTTCTTCTCCTAACACGCTGGCTGTGTTTGAAGAAGGTCCGATCCATGTCCAATCGACCTTCGTAAATAGTTACCTGCGAGATCCGGATGGCTGGTCTGGCACGGTCAATGCCACGTCAACTGATGGCCACGACGAAATTGCCCAACGCGTAAATCAAGTATTGGAAGCAGCGGGCTACAAAGTGCCCTATCAAGGTAAAGCTCGAGTGGCTTACTCCATCACTGAACTCTATGCAGGGCCTACATCAGGTTACGTTGAAAAAAACGGGGCAACAGCTGACACGATTTTCCAGACGGGATTGTCAGTGCTCGGATCCGTGGCAGCCTGCGCGGCGCTCAATACTTGCGAGTCATCCGCTGTTGTCGGCAACGATGCAGCTCAAGCGCTCACCACTGCATCTGTAGCATCCGCCAATGGGCAAGGGCAGCGTAATCAGGACGACACGGCAGGCAATATTGTTGTGCACAAGGTCTGTCTGTCTGGGTCCTGCGCGAGCACGATCGCGACTTCAGCGGATCCTGCCGTTACTATCGATGACCTTCGGCGAGTTAACGCCTCTAAAGGGATACCGCGAGCGATGCGCCTGAATTGTTCCTTCAAACGATTCGGGCCGATCACGCGCATTGACCAATGTTGAGCTATTGGCTGGCATCTCGGTCGCTCTTTTGGCTCCCAATTGCCCGTAAAACAAGCCGCTCGGCGCGTTGGCCGTGGCTCCAATGGGTTGTATGAAACGTGCACAGTGGGTTGATAGCTGCCCGCCGCAAATGGCTGCTACCGACACATAGCTGCCTTCAAAAAGGCAGCTAACGGCCAGAGGGTGCCATCGAAGTATCCGGAGACAGGGCGTACAAGCGAACACTGTGGAGAGGCGTAAGCTCGTTTTCGCACAGCAGCTCGTACTCCCGGTCTTTCCTTACACCACGACCTGTTTCGCAAAAAGCGCGTCGACCATAAAGTCGATAAAAACACGAAGCTTAGGCGCAAGATGCTTGCTAGATGGCCAGAGCAACCGGAAGGTGCCTTGGTGTTCGATGTATGTGTCCAACACAGAGTCCAGCTCTCCTCGTTCGATGGCCTGCCGCACCATGAAGTCCGGTAGGCACGCGATGCCTAGGCCCGCTAATGCTATATCCATCAACCCGGCAGAGGTGTTGCATATCATCGAGGCAGGCATTGTGAATTCTGGCGTGCCTTTAGCGCGCTTCAAGGGCCACGGCTCGAGTTTTCCAGAAGTGGGGAACCTGTGGTGCAAGCAGGCGTGGTGCGCCAGATCGGCAGGAACCTCGGGCGGCCTGCGGCTCGCCAGGTAGCCGGGCGAGGCAACAAGTTGCAGCCGGTAGCTTCCGAGCGAACGCGACATGAGGCGCGAATCGGTCGGTTCGCCGGTACGCATAACGACGTCGAAGCCTTCCTCGATCACGTCCACCAAGCGATCCGAGAAATCAATGTCCAACTCGATGGCCGGGTAGCGGTGCATGAAGGCAATCAGCGCGGGCATGACCAGCGTTTGGACCAGGGGCAGACTAATGCGCAGCCGCCCCTTTGGCGCTTGCTGGGTTTCGGAGAGTTCCAGTTCGGCCGCCTCGACTTCGCACAGAATTCGTCGACAGCGTTCGAGGAACAGCGCGCCCTCGGCGGTCAACGTGATGCTGCGCGTGCTGCGATGAAACAGACGCACGCCCAGCCGATCTTCCAGCCGCGACACGCTTTTCCCTACGGCCGACGAGGACACCCCGAGGCTGCGCCCAGCCTCGGAAAAGCTGCGGGTTTCTGCCGCCTGCACAAAGAAAGCTATGCTGTTGAGGGATTCCAATGTCTTGCCTATTTATGAATATTTGTCCGATATGTTCTGAACGTTAGCATTATTGTCTTGTATCGGAAATATTCTCAGCATAACGGCCAACGTTCATTTCGTCCCGATTCCGTGCCATTTGCGCTCGTCACCGGTACTTGAAAAGGCAGGCCTATGGAAACTTCGACTGCAACTTTTGGCTTCGGCGCGCAAAGCGCACGCTTTCCCATCGCATCACTGCTGGCCCTGGCATTGGCTGGCTTCGTCACGATCCTGACCGAAGCCTTGCCGGCCGGGTTATTGCCTCAGATCAGCGTCGGCCTTGGAATATCCGAGGCTCTAGCCGGGCAGCTCGTAACCATCTATGCCATCGGCTCGCTGGTCGCGGCGATCCCCTTGACTGCCGCCACGCAGGGCGTGCGCCGTCGTCCGCTGCTGCTGGCGACCATCGCCGGCTTCGTGGTTGCCAATACCGTGACCACGTTTTCCGGCAGCTATGTGCTGACGATGGTTGCACGGTTCCTGGCAGGCGTGTCGGCCGGACTGCTTTGGGCGCTGCTGGCCGGCTATGCAGCGCGCATGGTGCCCGAACACCAGAAAGGCAGAGCTATCGCCATTGCGATGGTCGGCACGCCATTGGCGCTCTCGCTCGGCGTGCCGGCTGGAACCTTCCTAGGCAATTGGGTGGGCTGGCGGCCGTGCTTCGGCATCATGAGCGGATTAGCACTGATGCTGATGCTCTGGGTTCGCGTCAAGGTGCCGGACTTCGCCGGGCAGGTAGCGGGCAAGCGGTTGTCGCTGGGTCGTGTGTTCACCGTGGCCGGTGTGCGCCCGGTGCTTTTCGTGGTGCTGGTCTTCGTGCTCGCGCACAATATCCTGTACACCTACATTGCGCCGTTCCTTGCGGCGACGGGCATGGCCGAACGCACGGACTTGGTGTTACTGGTGTTCGGCGTCACGTCCCTGCTGGGTATCTGGATCATCGGCGTGCTGATCGACCGTCATCTGCGCATGTTGACGATCACCATCACGGCTTTGTTCGGCCTGGCGGCGGTGGCGCTCGGCGTAGCTGCTGATGCATCGACCATGGTTTATGTTGCGGTGGCCACCTGGGGCCTGGCCTTCGGCGGCGCGGCAACGCTGTTCCAGACCGCCATCGCCAAGACCGCTGGCGAGGGGGCCGACGTTGCGCAGTCAATGCTGGTCACCGCCTGGAATATGGCGATCGCGGGCGGCGGCATAATCGGCGGCGTTCTACTGGATCGCCTAGGCGTGGCGGCGTTCTCGCCTGCGCTGCTAGTTTTGCTGGTCGCAACGCTGATTGTTGTATGGGCATCAAGAAATCATGGCTTTCCTGCGCCTCCGAGATAAGCTTACGATCTATGATCCAGCACTGAAGACCAGTCGGTTTTTTGGCCAATTCTGCCCAGTATCACCGGCAGCTATTGTACCCGTAGCTGCCAGTGATATGGCCGGCATTGACGACAGAATCCCAAACTTGCGCACAGTCTCAAGGTTGTTGCGGTCACTCTTGACCGACAGGCCGGAACCCATAGAATCAGGCGATTAAATCAAGGAACGATTTCATGATTACCTGCCATGTCCGATACATTATCGACCCCTATCAGATCGATGCTTTCGAACGCTATTCGCGCTCATGGATCACGGTTGTAACCTGTATGGGTGGCCAGCACCATGGATATTTCCTGCCGGCTGAAGGAGCGAGCAACGTCGCCTATTGCCTGTTCAGTTTCGCAAGCCTTGCCGACTACGAACGATATCGCCAGGAAGCAACGCACGATCCCGAGTGCGTGCGTTTGGTGGAGGAAGCGTCCGAATTGAAGTTCATCGTGAGCTACGAGAGAAGCTTCCTTCGTCCTTTGCTTGTGTAACGCATACGGGAATGTCCCGACCAAGGTGGGCCGTCGTGCCGGTCTGCTTTCGACCCATTGAAGACGTTCGAGAATCGCTGCTTCTGCGATAGGCCAGCTAATCGACAAGCTCGATGTAACTAGACTCGCCCCCACCCGTCGCACCGGATAACCATCCCCAAACAAATTGAAGCGTCGTGCGCCCATGATCGTCTTGGCCAATCTCACCGCGCGACCAGCCAGCAAGGATCTCATCATCAGTGGTAAGGCAGTGATAAAGAAGTTCGATGGTGTTGCTGCCCGTCACGCGCCCCACTTGACTGCCCATGCGGATCCGGCCGCCGTGATAAGTACCGGTGATGGCTCCACCGTCGACGAGATAGTGAAATACCGTTCCACTACCCGATAGCCCTTGGGAGTTGTTGGCTACAGTGAACCGACGGTTGTTCAACCGCTCGTGAATTTCGGAACTTGTCATAAGCCACTTGCCCTCCCCAGGAAATCCATTTCAGAAACGCACAGCCTATACCTAGATGGCTGGGGCTTCTATCTGGATTACCGCTATGGCTCGAAAGCGGCCGGCAGCGCTTGACTGCTTTCGAACCAACGGCCATGAGCATCTCCCTCACCTGCTGCGCCGAACAACCTCCAGGATGCTCAGCCGCAATTCCTCCTTAGCCTCATGCTCAGTGATGTCGCCTGACACCGCAGCATCCGACAGTGCATCGGCGCACCCCAACATAGCCCAAAGGCTGGCATGGGCTATGCCATCGGGTCCGGCAAAAGGCGCAAATATCCCGGCGCATTTTTCGAGCAGCGCCTTTTGATACTGGCGCTTGACCAGGTTCAATTGCGGCGAGCCGCTAAGGGCAGCCAACACTCCCGGGATCTCACGTCCCTGGGTGATCACGCAATCGATATAGGCGTCGGCGAAAACCCTCGCCTTGTCCGGTAACGAGGGCTCGGCAGCTGCGACAGCGGTATCGAAGCGTATGGTCTGGCGAACGTCGAAGTTTTCATACAGTGCCGCCAGCAAACCCTCTCGGGCGCCGAAGTGATCGTAGACCACCGGTTTGGTGACACCTGCCGCCTCGGCCAGCCGACCGAGCGTGAGCGCATCCGTGCCCTCCTCGTTTATTAGTGTCCAGGCGACTTCGAGCAACTGGCGCGCGCGCGCTTCCCTGCTAAGGCGGCTGCGCGTGGGCTGGTGATGTGGTGAATTCATGCGCAGGTTTGTCGCTCCATGTTGACGGGTCGAGGCGCGAAGATGCTAGCACCGATCCTGTGTGCCGTGTCGAGATGGGCCTCAGCAGAGTCCGCATCTGCGGGAAGCAGCAGGCAGGAGCTGCGCACCTCTGCACCGCAGTAGTCGAAAATGCCGTGGTCGATCTGGGTTCTCATGGCGGATGCATAGCCGTGGCGCATGTATGTGCCTTCATTGGCGCCGCCGATGCCTACTAGGTGCACCCGCAAGCGACGCAATTTCTTCACTACTTTGGCGTCACTGGTTTCTTCATAGGCCCAACCCTGCGCAAAAACGCGGTCGATCCAGCCCTTGAGCAGGGCTGGGAAGGACCACCAGTAGATCGGGCAGACGATTACCAGAGCCTGCGCTCGATCAATTCGTTCTTGTTCTGCCGCCACGTCGGCGGGGGGAGCAGCCTGCTTCAGAAATAACGCTTGATCCGCCAAGGTGAAGCGCGGGTCGAAGCCCTCGGCAGCCAGGTCAGCCAGCTCGGTGCTGTGCTCAGAGCCCGAAGCGGTGATGGCTTGTGCTATATGCTGAGCGACAGCGTGGGTCAATGAACGGGGGTCGGGGTGGGCGACGACGATCAAGCTGTGCATGGTTGGCTCTCCAAATGCGAGGTGAGCAGCTCGCCGTTCAACAGAGAGCTGCGCTATATACCGAAAGTAACCTACCAAAAGTAACTTGTCCAGTTGCGGGCTGCCTGCGCCTGAGGTGCACTGACTGGGGATGTAGGTGCGGACTAACAGACATGAACGGCTTTACCGGCTCGCTGCGTAGGAGTGGGCTGAGATTAAGTCGGCAACGCCCGCGGCGCGGTGGTAGTCGATGCATCTGGCAGGCCGCGCGCGCGATCCGCTACCTGCAACCGGCCACATCGCAACACGTCAGTTCCCATAGCCAGGATGCCCCGGCTTCCGAGGAATTCGAGCGTTGCAGCGAAGGTGCGCTTGGGCAACTGGCATCTGCCCGATACCGGTGTGCCGAAGCCACCGAGGCGCACCACTCTATCGCTCAGCGCAAGCACGCTTGATCGATTTAATGCCTTGAGCGATTACTGTCTTTGGAACCAGGCATGGAGGGCTGCTATGGGTCGACTGCGGTCAGCCGCGACTGCCTGCATTCGACCTATGGTTACTGCTGGTGGAGAGTGGCTATCGAGCTTTTGCTGGATATCCACTGGTCTCGATGCCGTTTAGGTAAGCTCAGCCCTCTGTAAAGGCACCAAGGACGGCACCCATGCATTCACTTACCGATGAGCAGCTACTTGCGATCATCCGTCAGAACCCAATAAACCGAGCGCTATTGGAGATCCTACCAACGCTCGGTATCCCTCATTCCATGCTGGCCGCAGGCGCTTTGTTCCAGACGTTCTGGAATCACCGCTCGGGACAACTTCCCGAATGGGGTATCAAGGACTATGACGTTGCCTATTTCGACGATGACTTGTCATGGGAAGCGGAAAACCGGGTTATAGCCCGGGCTCATCAAGCGTTCTCGCACTTGGACGTTAATGTCGAAATACGCAACCAGGCCCGCGTGCATTTGTGGTACGAACGGAAATTTGGCGGCGCCTATTCACCGCTGAAGAAAGTAACAGATGGTATCGACCGCTATCTGATCCGCTCGACCTGCCTAGGCGTTGACGCTTGTACGGGTAAGCTGTACAGCACCCATGGCCTGAACGACCTCTTGAACAACTGGCTCAAGATGAACGAGTTGAATCCGCGTCCGGACTTGTTCAGGGCGAAAGCTGCCAGCTACCAGGCGCGCTGGCCGTGGCTTGAATTGGTTGAATGATCGTCCGCTATGGGTCGGAAGCTGCCCTTCGCGAGTGATCGCTTACGACCCATTGCTACCCTTCGTAATGGCGGCTAAGCACCGGGCACGCTGCGGGATCAGCTGAAGCTAAAAAATCACACAACAGCTCTGTAAAGCAAGATCTCGGTCGATAACATACATGAACGGCGTGGATTGGCGATCAATACTGGCTGCCAGTTCTAGTGACGATGCATGGCTTAAATAGACTCGTTGAGGGAATGCGTGGAAAGCCTAGAAAAGTGCTGTTTCGCCTGCAAAGAAATAATTCATGTTCATGCGATTCGTTGTCGGCAGTGCGGCCAACCCCAAGGCTGGCGAAGGTTCGTGAACTCTCCAACCTCAGTGGTTGCGTTAGTCCTTAGCTTATTATCAATCGCTGCCACAAAACCTGTGGAGCGATTGTTCGATGCCCAGCGAGCAGAGCTACAAATCTCCATCACAGGTGGTGATTACAAAACCGCCCAGCTTATGTTGACCAATAACGGGTCAAAACCTGCAACTTTAGTTGCCTTCGAAATCACATCGAAAGCCACGACCAATACGAAAACATGGTTTTTGGCAAGTAATGCGGATGGCGAAATTCTGGAGCCAGGCAAAACTTACAATATCAGAGCATCAACCGATGAGTCCACCCCCAAAATTGTCGAAGCTGAGCGTCGGGCGATTTTGAAGTCTAAGTACGCGCTTTCAGATAATTGCGAGTTAATCGCTAAATACATAGAGGCAACGGGGCAGAAGGTTGTGCGTGTACAACCATTCATGTGCGATACACCTCCAGAAAAGGGTGGTCTACACCCTGGTAAACCTGGCATACCGATCTGGTACCTTGGTCAAGAATGATGTTTTTGTGCCGCCCTGGGCCTTGAAGCCGATTAAGCAAAGCAGTATTCACTCGCTACCGGCCGAATCCTGCCCTTCATGAAGGGCAGCTTTGGGTCGATAGCCAGCGCTCCCCACGGTAGCCTCAGGAGATACACGTAGCATGTCCTTTACAGCAATCGTAATTCTTGGCATGTGGCTATATGCGATAGGATCACTTGCCACATTGCCGTGCAAGATCATTGGCATGAAGCGGCGATCCGAGGACATTCGGACCTTTCTGACGCGGCGGCGACTTCTCTTTCTTGGCGTGCTCTACTTGATCACTGCACCGTTGGTAGGACTGCTCATCATCGGCATCAGCGCCGCTGGGGTAAGCGGCAGCGACGCATCGGGCGTATCCGATACGTTTGTATTTTTTGGCTGGCTGAACCTATGGACGTTCCTGGTAGCCGGCTGCGTTGCCTTGGTCGGCGCCTGCCTATGGCGTCGCTCCTGATAATTGCGCAAATGCGACGACTCTCAAGCAAACGTCAAATGAAAACCAAGGCTCACCAACTTCCTGGCACATCCCAGGCAATCAGGCCGCTCCAGCATCGCCCCCATAGATGTTTACCTGACAGGCTCCATTGCAGTTCCTCAATACCACTGCATTTGACGTCATCGGTTTTCAGCGTTAGCGATCGCCCGCTTTGCAGGTCCCATAGCACTACCGCATTTTCAGGGCTGCCGGTGCCCACTGCCAGCAGCCGGCCGTCAGGCGAACCCGCTGCGGTACCCAGCGAGTCCTGCCCCGGGAGCGTCAGCGAATAGCGAACTTTGCCACTGGCGATGTCGACAACATGCAGACCAGGCTTGCGCCGTTGGCCCTCCATCAACAGGAAGCCGACGGCAATCCACCCGCCTTTGGCCGAACCAAATGGCTCCGGAGTCAACTGCGCCATGCCGCTGTCATCATGCAAGTCGACCTCACCAAAACGCCGAGGCAGCTTCACCACGCGCAGCACATGGCCCGTCTTGCCATTGATCTCGGTGAGCCCGTAAAGGTCTTCAACCCATGCGGTGGGCATCGGCCCATCCCAATGCACGGGCTTGATCTGATCGTCGGTCCGCGATGACCCCTTCATCATGTCCTGGCGCGGGGAAGCAAAGCGCAGCGTATACGACCATTCGCTACCATCTTTAGCGGGTTTTGCAGCCGGCTCCCACACTTCCAGCGTATCCCGATTGCCGCGAGAGTTATGGCGGAAAGTAAGCGGTACGCCATCTCCATCATGCAAGTAGTCCATGTATTTGTAGCCCAGCCGGTCGGGTGTGTCGTAGGCCATCGGGTGTGCGGCCAGCGTTTTGCTTTTCGCGTCAAAACGAATTACCAGACCTTCCAATGCCAGGTACGCCGAAGTCCCACTGACATCGCGGGCCAATTGCGACTTGCTGTAACTCCCAGCAGACGTCCAGACCTCGCGCGGCTCGCCACCCGTGGCTGGCGACCAATAAAGCAGTGCGCGTGGGTGGTTGCGATATAGCAAGACGCTGTCATCGGCCAGTACGGTGAATTTGTCTGTGCTGCGCACAGCGAACACCGCGGCTGCCTGGAGTATCTTCGCATGGCTGTCCGGAAGGGTGAGTTTGGGCTCACTAACCAGCGGGGTTGGAGTTGGTGTTGCAGGCGCGCGCCACTGTTCTGGGTTTGCTCCCAGTTGCAGATTGGCCTGGGGCAGTGCACTCAACGCACCGTAAACCAGGCTGAACAGTTCCTGGGGCACGCTTTGCCGATGCAACCGATCGGGGGCGGTAGGACTGAAGATGTCGAATTTGGAAAGTTCCCGTAGCCGGCCGATGAAGTTGGCTTCGGGGTTGGGAAACTCTTCGACTCGCGTCAGGTAGACTGCGCTGGCAGGCCGCCCAAAGACAGCGTCAAGTTGCTTCACGTTGGCAACGAGAATGCTTGTACTGCGCCCAAGTGCGCCGTGAGTACGTCGCACGCTGCCGTGCCAGTGTTTGAATGGCTCCGTCAAAGGCCCCATGAGCGCGTTGCCTGATTGAAAGCGTATAGTCCTTTCGATACGGGCAATATGATTGGGAATTTCGGAACTGGCCAACGCCCCCTCACGAACATCCTGCTGCAACTTGGGTAGAACGACCTGGTCGACCAGGTTTTTCACCAGATCGGGTCGACGCGACAGCAGTACCTCGCCCCAGTCGTCGCTCAGGCGCGACAACGGTTGTTGAACAATCTCGTCGTCCACAGGGCCAAGTTGCCTCAATGCCGAAGCGACTATCGGCATAACCTGGGTGTACGGCAGATCGACGACGATTTCTACACTGGCAAGCCTGCGCCCGTCTTTGGCCAATTCCTGCGACTGCAAAGCCGACGGCAACCCACGTTCGAGGTCCTCGGCCGCAGGCGGGCGGATCTGCCATCCCTGTGGTAACGCTGCCGCGTGGCTTGAACCACAGCAGCCGATTGCTGCAATGCACAAGGCGTGCTTCCAGAAATTTGCCGGTTTCATACAGATTGCCTCCTTGGCAGTTTGGCGCTACGGGCTAGCTCTATGTTGAGACTGCTTAGCCGTACAAATAAACTGATTAGAAGAATGGAATCAACGTGACAACTGCCACAACGGCTTGAACCAAGAGCGTTACCGAAAGCCATTTTGGCTCCCGCCGGATAAACCAGTAAATCGCGTTCAATATCATCGAAATTAGGTTGGTGAGCCCCAAGACGGCGAACGCAAGAATGCCCGAGATTTTGACAGGGGAAGTGGTTGGCGATTGCAGCACGTAGAGCGCCAGGATTAGGCCCAGGATCACTGTTGTGATCGAGAGCCCAGCGACCGTGCGGGTGAATCGTAAAGCTTCGTCAAGCGTCATGCCTTGGGATGTCCTTCTATGACCAGGCTTGGGGCATCAATGCCATCTGGCCTATTCTGCGACGTTCATAGAAGGGTTCACAAGGACGTCCATGATTCCTGTCGATATGCCACTCATGTTGCTCGGCTACATGATCTACATTTTTTCCGAAGTTTTTCTCTGGCTTTTCATCGCCGGCCTGATCGCCTTGCTGATTCCGCGAAGCCGTCGTTATATGGCGGCGCGGCGCTGGAGGTTCGGCTTGTTGCTGGTGTTTCTTGCAGCCGGCAGTGTGCCTTACATCGAGTCCACCAACAGCCTCTGGCAGGATTGGCGTGCGCACAATCCCCGCCTCGAACACGAGGAAGTGATCGGTGATTTGGTGCTTCCAGCCGGGACGCGAGTCCATTTGCGAAACCTGGAGCCTTTCAACGACCTGTCCGGCGATCCCGTGCCCTATGGCATGCAGAGTCTGGAGCAGGCTGATTTCGAGCGCACGCCAGGTCACTTCTTAGGTATGCCCGTGCGTCGTCTGGAACTGGCGCAGGGGCACGGTTTCGCGACGGTAGAGACTCTGTCAGCCCATGACCTGGCAGGATGGAAATGTGAGCCTGGGGAGATCGAGTTCGATTTTCCATTCGGTGCTCATTTCAAGTTTTCCGAATGGAAGATGAGTCGATGCACGCTGGCGCCAGGTACAGTCCTGGGCGGCATCGTCTGGCCTGGGCCGGTGAGGGTATCCTCCAACACTACTGGTTGGCTGGCTAGGTCCGAGGAAAGCCCGGTCAAGGTACAGGGGATCGAACTGCGCTCACTGATCATGATTCTGGACAGGCCTTACGGGGAAGGTCGCTCATGGGAAGGCTACTCGAACCAACCCTTCGACTTCGGCCCTGTTCACTATCCTGCCGACATCCAGGTCAGCCGTTATCAAGGCCAAATGCTGTTCAGCCTGCCACCGGACGCACAAGCCGAGGATCGATGTACTGGAATGCCCATAGAAGGCGGGCAGACGGTGGTGCAGAGCATGGCCGGTGAGGTTTTAGGAGTACGCCTCAACCGCTCTGTGGGCGTTTACTTCCCTGACGAAATCATAGTGCGCTGAGGCTCAATGAACTGAGGCGGGCCGCAGTGTCCGCAATGGGTCGAAAGCGGACCCTCGTCCTGAAACCGAAGCACACCCCGATTGTGCTGCAGTAGGAACAGTATGAGGCGCCCAACCCCTGCAGTATCAGGCGTTGGGCGCCTTTTTGCATTCTGGCATCAACTTATGCAAAGGCATGGTTTGGCATGGTTTGGAATGGAATGGCGTATGGTTTGCCCCATTTTGGCCCCATCTGCTCAAGAGCGCCTGTCGCTAATTTGACAGACGCAATCTGATCTCTGAGCGAGATTGCTGCAATATGCGCGCTCAGGGTTGAGAGGGTGTCGCCTATATTGGGGCTGCTGCGCAGCCCATCGCAGGCAAGCCAGCTCCTACAAGTGCAGCGTAGCGTTTGAAATTTAGGCTGCCGACGCTGGTGCTGGTGGCCAACGATGGACTGTAGTGTGGAAAGGCATCGGGGCTTCGTTGGCCGCACTTGGGCTGGGGGGTTGCCCGATCTCGACGCCGAAGGATCACCAATGATGCAGAGTGGTCACCTGCGCCGGCGTCCGTGAGGCGCTCTACATTTAGTGACCATGGCTCACCGAGGCTGAGGGTGTAGGGCCTCATGTCGCGGCATCAGCATTCGAAGGGCGTGTTTCCGGACGAACCGCGATCTCTCTTGGTAAACTAGCTGCCTTCTCTCCTCAAGCGAGCAGGGCCTGTGTAGCAGGCTTGACAATCTGCCCTGCGTGCGCTGCCCGTTGCCACGGGCATTTGCCACACGTTGCAGCCCGGTTGCTACATCGCAGCCATCGCTTGCTGAAATCACCCTGAAAACCCCGAATCCGGTATGAACCACGTTGAACGAAATGACCGCAAAATCAGGCTCTAACCCAGTTGCGACAAGGCCTGAGCCGTCGCGCCGGTTCTCCGTTGCCCCCATGATGGACTGGACCGACCGCCACTGTCGCTTCTTCCTGCGCCTGCTCTCCAAGCACACGCTGCTCTACACCGAAATGGTCACCACCGGCGCCCTGCTGCACAACGACGCCCACCGTTTCCTGCGCCATGACGTCTCCGAGCACCCGCTGGCGCTGCAACTGGGCGGCAGCGTGCCGGCCGACCTGGCCGCGTGTGCGCGCCTGGCGGAGGAGGCGGGCTATGACGAGGTCAATTTGAACGTCGGCTGCCCGAGCGACCGGGTGCAGAACAACATGATCGGCGCCTGCCTGATGGCCCACCCGGTGTTGGTTGCCGATTGCGTCAAGGCCATGCGTGACGCCGTGTCGACGCCGATTACGGTGAAGCACCGCATCGGCATCAATGGCCGTGACAGCTATGCCGAGTTGTGTGATTTCGTGGGTACGGTGCGCGAGGCGGGCTGCCGCAGCTTTACCGTGCATGCGCGGATCGCGATTCTCGAAGGGCTGTCGCCGAAGGAAAACCGTGAGATTCCGCCGCTGCGTTACGACGTGGCCGCGCAATTGAAAGCGGACTTCCCGGACCTGGAGATTGTGCTCAACGGCGGCATCAAGACCTTGGAAGAGTGCCAGGCGCACCTTCAGACGTTCGATGGGGTGATGATGGGGCGCGAGGCGTACCACAACTCGTATGTGCTGGCTGAGGTGGATCAGCTGCTGTTTGGCAGTGATGCGCCGGTGGTCAGCCGTAGCGAGGCGATGGGGCAGTTGCGGCCTTATATCGTGGCGCATATGGAAAGTGGCGGTGCGATGCATCACGTCACCCGGCATATTCTGGGGTTGGGCCAGGGCTTCAAGGGGGCGCGGCGGTTCCGGCAGTTGCTGTCGGCGGATATTCACAAGGCGCCGGAGCCACTGGTGGTGTTTGACCAAGCGGCGGAGTTGTTGCAGGGGCGGTAAGGTGGTCTGGCGGGCCTATCGCCGGCAAGCCGGCTCCCACAGGGACCGCGCTGTTCTTTGTGGGGAACCTCGTGCTGGCTGGTGACTCGAATCATCACCTTCGACAATTCGCCACCGCCCCAATGGCCCCTTGAGCGGCCGTCGGGGCTCGGGTAATGTCGAGACATCGCACAGGACAGAGCACGCCATGACTTCCAAGCTGGAACAACTCAAGCAGTTCACCACCGTTGTCGCCGACACCGGGGACCTGGACGCCATCACCCGCCTCAAGCCGGTGGATGCCACCACCAACCCGTCGCTGTTGCTCAAGGCTGCCGCCATCCCGGGCTATGCCGAGCTGCTCAAGCAGGTCAAAGGCGACGCCAAGGGCGATGTCGACCTGGCCTGCGACAAGTTCGCCGTGGCCGTGGGCGCGGGTATTCTCAAGGCGATCCCGGGGCGTATCTCCACGGAAGTGGATGCTCGCCTGTCGTTCGATGAGCCGGCACTGCTGAACAAGGCCCGCCAGCTGATCGGGCTGTATGAAGCGGCTGGGGTGCCCAAAGATCGCGTGCTGATCAAGCTGGCCTCCACCTGGGAAGGCATCCGTGCTGCCGAGAAGCTCGAGAAGGAAGGCATCCAGACCAACCTGACCCTGCTGTTCTCGTTCGCCCAGGCACAAGCCTGCGCCGATGCCGGGGTGTTCCTGATTTCGCCGTTCGTGGGCCGTATCTACGACTGGTACAAGAAAAGCACCGGCCAGGAATATGTCGGCGCCGAGGACCCGGGCGTGCAGTCCGTCACGCGCATCTACAACTATTACAAGGCCAACGGTTACGACACCGTGGTCATGGGCGCCAGCTTCCGCAATATCGGCCAGATCGAGCAACTGGCCGGCTGCGACCGCCTGACCATCAGCCCGGAACTGCTGCAGCAACTGAGCGATGACCAGGGCGAGTTGCCGCGCGCACTCAAGCCAGGCAATGCCGGCGAGGCCAAGCAGGTGCTGAGCGAAAGCCAGTTCCGCTGGGCAATGAACGAAGATGCCATGGGCACCGAGAAGCTGGCCGAGGGCATTCGCCAGTTCGCGCGCGACCAGGAGAAACTGGAAAAGCTGATGGCTGACAAAGCCTGACACAAATCTGGTTTGCCAGGCGGGCGGGAAATGTTCAGCATTTTCCGCCCGTTTTGCTTCACTCCCGCCGAAACGGGCCTTTCAGACACCAGAGCTGTTGATGACCCTCACCTCCTTGCCCCTCGTTCTCGCCGGCCCGGTACTGCGCCGCCTGGAGCCCCAGCGCCTGGCCATCTGGCTAGTCGGCAGCAAACCGTTGCAACCCGAGTTCATCATGGATGGCGCGGCCAAGGTGGGGTGCCAGGTCATTCCGATCGGCCAGCAGGCTTTTATTCACCTGCTGGACATCCATTTCGCCCAACCCCTGCCCTGTAACGTCGCCATCGAGTACGACCTGCTGGTCAACGGCCAGGGCATCGCCGACTGGGCGCCACACCTGCTCTACCCTGGCAGCCAGCGGCCGAGCCTGGTACTACGCGATCGCCTGGAGCAGCTGCTGCACGGCTCGTGCCGCAAACCCCATCACCCAGCCGCCGATGGCCTGCTGTGCGCCGACCGTTTGCTGGCAGCCTGCGAGCCTGAAGCGCGCCCTGCTGTGCTGCTGATGACCGGCGACCAGGTTTATGCCGATGACGTTGCCGGCCCGATGTTGCGGTCCATTCATTCGCTGATCGAGCGCCTCGGCCTGTTCGATGAGCAGCTGGAAGGCGCCGTCGTCGCCGACAGCCAGTCGCTCTACCAGCACCCTGCCAGCTATTACCACCGCGCCGACCTGCTGCCCGCCCAGGAACGCAACGAAACCTTGCGCGAGCGCTTCTTTGGCGGCAAGCGCAAACCGATATTCTCCTCCAGCAATGCCGACAACCACCTGGTGACCTTCGCCGAGGTCATGGCCATGTACCTGCTGGTGTGGTCGCCCGTGCCTTGGCAACTGGTCAGCCTGCAGATGCCCGCAGGCCTCGCCGAGCCGCACCAGGCGCGCTATCGCGCAGAACTGCCGTTGATCGAGGCGTTTGCCGCCAACCTGGGACAGGTGGCGCGGGTAATGGCCCACCTGCCCTGCCTGATGATTTTCGACGATCACGACATCACCGACGATTGGAACCTCTCGGCGCAGTGGGAAGAAACCGCCTATGGCCACCCCTTCTCGCGGCGGATCATCGGTAATGCCCTGCTCGGTTACCTGCTGTGCCAGGCCTGGGGCAACGACCCGGATAGCTGCACGGCCCTGGCCGAGCAGTACCAGGCGCTCGCCCGCCCGCAGCTGGAGCGCCAGGCGCAAGACCAACTGATCGGTGACCTGCTGCGCTTCCAGGGCTGGCAGTTCAGCCTGCCCAGCAACCCGCCGCTGCTGGTGCTGGACACGCGCACGCGCCGCTGGCGCAGCGAGAGCGACCTGGCCAAACCTTCAGGCCTGCTCGACTGGGAGGCGCTGAGCGAACTGCAGCAAGCGTTGCTCGACCACCCTTCGGCGATCATCGTGTCACCGGCGCCGATCTTCGGGGTCAAGCTGATCGAAACGGTACAAAAGCTGTTCAGCTGGCTGGGCTACCCGCTACTGGTGGATGCCGAAAACTGGATGGCCCACCGCGGCGCCGCCCAGGTGATCCTGAACATTTTCCGCCATTCGCGCACGCCCGGGCATTACGTGGTGCTGTCGGGCGATGTGCACTATTCGTTCGTCTACGAGGTGTTGATTCGCCATCGCCAGCGCAGCCCGCACTTGTGGCAGGTCACCAGCAGCGGGATCAAGAATGAATTCCCGCGACGGCTGCTGGATGTGCTCGACCGGCTCAACCGCTGGCTGTATTCGCCGCGCTCACCGCTGAACTGGTTTACCCGGCGACGGGAAATGGAGGTGGTGCCGCGTACGCCTAGCCATAGCAAGGCCGGGGAGCGGTTGTGGAACAGTGCGGGGTTGGGGCAGGTGTTTTTTGATGAACAGGGGCGGCCGGCGCGGGTGTTCCAGCTGAATGCTGATGGCGCCGAGGCGACGGAGTTTGCGCCGCGGGAGTGATTGGGCGGGGGTACTTTATGAGGCTTGCCGGCCTCTTCGCGGGGCAAGCCCGCTCCCACAAACTGGACTGCCCCAAAGGGTTGGATTGGTGTCGGACAGTCCAAACCCGTGGCTCCTGTGGGAGCGGGCTTGCCCCGCGAAGAGGCCCTTGCGGACGAACGATCAGGACCGCTCTAGCGCACTCACCAGGTCATGGAAGGCTTCACGGTTGGAGTCATTCAAGCCCATGAGAATCTTGTGCGCCTCCAGCACCTTGGAACGCACCACGTCTTCGTTCTGATCTTGCGAAGGCAGGTCGGTCAGGCACTCCGGGCATGGCACTGGGCGGTCGACGATGTTGAACACCTGGTCGAACCCCATGGATTGCAGCAGTCGCGAAATATCCGGGTTGGTGGTGACCACGGTCGGCAGCAGGCCGACTTTCTGCCGCGACAGAATCGACAGCTTCGCCAGCAGGCCCAGCGTGGTGCTGTCGATGCTTTCGGTTTCCGTCAGGTCGATGACGATGGCCGAGAAATTCAACGCGGTGAAGATTTTCTCGATCGTCGCATCCAGCGCCGAAC
>Ga0213821_1000551_pt1 | contig 22078 bp, 19 predicted proteins | sample MC6MC0909MG_FD_179894 | JGI IMG/M metagenome (GOLD analysis project Ga0213821, IMG submission 179894) | Enriched soil aggregate microbial communities from Iowa State University, Ames, United States - MC6-MC0909-MG | ecosystem: Environmental > Terrestrial > Soil > Unclassified | place: USA: Iowa...
GCGGTCGTACAGGGTACGCAGGCCGAAGTAGTCGAAGTTCAGGTCGAGGCTGAGGTCGATGGCATCGTTGAGCTTGCGCGCGTTGGTCTGCACGAAGTTCAGCAGGCGGTCGTTGATCAGGCCCACTTCGTGGCCACGGCCCACCGACTGCGAGAAGGCATGGATTTCCTGCCCCGACACTTCCTTGGCGATGTAGTTGGCCAGCAGGCGCGCGGCCAGGCGGCCGTACTCGGGCTCTTCACCGATCAGCAGGGCGGCGGTGCGGATGGACAGCTCGTCCAGCTCCTGGGTGGTGGCGCCGTTGTACAGGCCGGAAATGGTGCGGGTGGCCACGCGCATCGGGTCCACCGCGTGCAGGCCTTCAGCCGAACGCTGCACCGCGCGCACGATCTTGTTCAGATCCACCAGTTCGGTCGTGCCGTTTCGCTTGGTGACGCTCATCGCCGTATTGGTCGGCGGCGAAGTCAGCAGGAATTCGCTTTCCTGTTCGGTGGCTGCGCTGGTTTCGGTGCTCACGGCGGTTTCCTCTTGGCGTGATTTGGGGTGGCACAGGGTCGCCTGCAAGGCAGGCGTGGAACCGGCGCGCTCGGGGCTCCAAGGATGGACTGACGGTGTCGCATGGGACGCGACCGGCGCGAGTGCGCTGCGGACATCCCCTTGCGTCACCGGTCATCTCCCCCCGGAGACTGGCGCTACCAGCACCGCACCCTGATCGGCATGCGGTTGTCGGCGGGCGGTAGGCCCTCGTGGACCCTCCACTTGTGGTCGAAGGGGCCGACGGCCACAAGATAGTGGGGGTATGGGGGTCCGTCAACGCCAAATCTGGTGAATCCGGGCAATCCCTTGCGGCGCAAGGACCGGTCGCGCGGGGCGTCCGACGAACGGTTCGGACCTGTCTAAAGGGGGTGCGCAGTCAAGCGCTGACGGCGACTTTTTGGTGTGATGACGGGGTGTGGAGAATGGAACGATGGCGTCACGCGGGGATAACAATTTTGCTTGGGTCTGGGGTCTGCGCAGCCACGCAGGGCGTGGCTCTACGCCGGGGCCGGGCCGGTTGACCCATCACGCCGGTGGCGGGGGCCGGGGCGATCGTCCCGCAGCCGGTTGTCCGGACACGACCTTGGCGGGTGCCGGGTCACGCCCGGTGGGGCGTGCCCAGGTACTCGGCGCTCTGCATCTCGATCAGGCGCGAGGCGGTGCGTTCGAAGGCGCCCTGCAGGCGGGTGCCGGTGTACAGGGCGACCGGGGCGTCGGTGGCGGTACAGACCAGGTTGACGTTGCGGTCATAGAGCTCGTCGATCAGGTTGACGAAGCGGCGCGCGGCGTCTTCGTTCATGCGGTCGAAGTGCGGGATGTCGCCCAGCAGCAGGGTGGTGAACTCGCGGGCGATCTCGATGTAGTCCGAGGGGCCGCGCGGGCCTTCGCACAGGGCGGCGAAGTCGAACCAGACGATGCTCTTGCCGCGCGCGCGCACCGGAATCTTGCGCGCTTCGATTTCGATGTTGCCCGGCTTGGGCGGCTGCCCGCCGCTGAGCGCGGCCCAGCGCGACGCCAGCCAGGCGTCGCTGTGCTCGTCGCGCGGTGCCTGGTACACCGGCGAGTGGGTCAGCGCCCGCATCCGGTAATCCTCGGTGCCTTCGGCATACAGCTCCACGCAGTAGGTCTGCAGCAGGCTGATGGCGGGCAGGAAGCTGTCGCGCTGCAGGCCGTTCAGGTACAGGTTCTCCACCGCCGTGTTGGAGGTGGTGACCAGGGTGACGCCTTCGGCAAACATGCGCTCGAGCAGGCGCGCGAGCAGCATGGCGTCGCCGATGTCGGTGACGAAGAACTCGTCCAGCACCAGCACCCGCAGCTTGGTGCGCCATTCCTGGGCGATCCGGGCCAGCGGGTCGCTCTGGCCCTGGTGCTCGCGCAGGCGCTCATGGATGCTGCGCATGAAGCGATGGAAGTGGGTGCGGTACTTCTGTTCGATCGGCAGTCCGTCGTAGAACAGGTCGACCAGGAAGGTCTTGCCGCGCCCTACCCCGCCCCAGAAGTACAGGCCCTTGACCGGCTCGGGCTTCTTCCAGAACGCCGACAGGCGGTCCAGCCAGCCGTCCTGGGCGCTGTCGACCAGGGCCAGGTGGATGCGGTCCAGCTCGGCGAGGGCGGCATGCTGGGCCGGGTCGTTCTGCCATTCGCCCCGGGCCACGCCTTCGGCGTAGCGCTGCGACGGGGTCAGTGCGGTGTCACTCATGCGCTGGCGCTGTCCGGGTGGGGCAGCCAGTGCTTGACCCCGTGGGTGAGCGCGCCGCGCAGGTCGATCAGCTTGCGGTGGAAGAAGTGGCTGGTTTCCGGCATGCGCACCAGTTCGTGGGGGGCGTCCAGGCTGTCCAGCCAGGTGTAGACGGCCTGCGGGTCGACGATCTCGTCGTCTTCGCCCTGGATGACCAGCCAGTTGGCCGGCGGCTGCACGCCGTCGAAGTCCCAGCGCCCGGCCGGCGGGGCGATCGAGACCAGCACCTGCGGCTGCAGATCGGCGGCGGCCCGCAGCGAGACGAAGGCGCCGAAACTGAAACCGGCCAGCCACAGGGTGGCGTCGGGGCGCTGTTCGCGCACCCAGGCCACCACGGCCTTGAGGTCGTCCTGTTCGCCCACGCCATGGTCGAAGCTGCCGGCCGAGGTGCCGACGCTGCGGAAGTTGAAGCGCACGGTGGTGATGCCCAGCTCGCGCAGGGTGGTGCCGACCATGGTCACCACCTTGTTGTGCAGGCTGCCACCCTCGGTGGACAGCGGATGGCAGATGACCGCCACCACCGGCTGCGGGGTCACGTCGGCCTTGGGCAGGTCGACCACCACGTCCAGCGCGCCGACCGGGCCGGCCAGCTGCAGCGGGCCGCTTTCATTGGGGAATGGGGGATTGTGCATGGCGTCATAATACCGCTCCCCCGCGGGCTTCACCGCCGCGCCTGCCTGGAACCCCATGTTCTATCTGCTTTTCAGCGTGGTCTGCAGCGTGCTGGTGTCGGTGCTGCTGAAGCTGGCCGCGCGCCGCCAGCTGGATGTCGCCCAGATGGTCACCTGGAACTACCTGGTGGCGGCCGCGCTTACGGCCGGGGTGCTGCGCCCGCCGCTGCAGGCGCTGCAGTCCACCCATGCACCGTGGGCGGCGCTGCTGGTGCTGGCGGTGGTGCTGCCGTCGCTGTTCCTGGTGCTGGGCCGCGCGGTGGCGGTGGCCGGAATCGTGCGTACCGATGTGGCACAGCGCTTGTCGCTGTTGCTGTCGTTGCTGGCCGCGTTCCTGTTCTTCGGGCAGACCGCCCCGCCGCTCAAGCTGCTGGGGTTGGGGCTGGGGCTGGTGGCGATGCTGGGCATCAGCCTGCGCCCGCGTGGGCCGGCGGTGGCCGGTGAGGCGGGCAGCTGGCGCTGGCTGCTGGCGGTGTGGGTGGGGTTTGCGCTGGTGGACGTGCTGTTGAAGCAGGTCGCGTTGTCGGGCACGCCGTCGATGGCGGCGCTACTGGCGTGTTTCAGCATTGCCTTCGTGCTGATGCTGGGGGTGCAGCTGTGGCGGCATGCCACCGGCCGCAGCCGGCTGGCCGCGCGCAACCTGGGCGCTGGAGCGCTGCTGGGGCTGCTCAATGGCGGCAACATTCTTTTTTATGTACATGCCCACCAGGCACTGCCGGACAGCCCGGCCACGGTGTTTGCCGGGATGAACATCGGCGTGGTGGTGCTGGGGGCGCTGGTGGGGGTGTTCGCGTTCGGTGAGCCGACCACGCGGTGGAACCGCGTGGGGCTGGCGTTGGCGGTGGTGGCGATCGGGTTCATCGCGTGGGGGTGATGCGCGCCAGCGACGGAATGCTGGTGCGGTCCGCATCCCCGTCGTAGAGCCACGCCCTGCGTGGCTGAATCGTCCGGACCGCGCCAGCCACGCAGGGCGTGGCTCTACTTGTCGAAACCGAGGATCAACGGGTCGTGGTCCGAGCTGCGCCACGGGCCGGGGACGTTGCGGTCGCGGTAACCGGCGTCGTCGGCTTCGTCGGCATTGATATGCCACTCGGCGGCGCCGCGCAGGCGCTTGGCCATGCCCGGGCTGAGCAGGGCGTGGTCGAGGCGGCCGGTCATGCCGTTGTACACGTAGCTGTAGGGGCGCTCGACCTTGGCCACGGCGAAGGCGTCGCGCCAGCCGGCGTCGTGCAGGGCGCGGATCGGGTCTTCCATGGCGTAGGCATTGAAGTCGCCGAGCAGGACCGCGTCGGTGGTGCCGGCGCCGGTCGGGTCAGTGCCCAGCCACTGGTTGAGCAGGCGCGCCGATTCCACCCGGGTGGCGTTCCAGCAGCCCTGGCCGTCCTTCTGGTCGGCATCGGCGCCGCTGGCCTCGGAGCAGCCCTTGGACTTGAAGTGATTGGCGACCACCACGAACGGGGCGCCCTTGCCGGCGCGGAACGCCTGCGCCAGCGGCACGCGGCTGTGCGGACCGAACGGGCCGGTTTCCAGCACCGCCGGCGCGCCGACCGGGGTCACCTTCGAGCTGCGGTAGATGATGCCGACCCGGATCGGGTTCTCGCCCGGGCCCTTGCCGGCGTCGATGAAACGCCAGTCGCCCTGCCCGGCCGACGCGGCATTGAGCGCGCGGACGAATTCGGCGATCGCCGACTGCGGGCCGTAGCCGTCGTTTTCCAGTTCCATCAACGCGGCGACATCAGCGCCAAGCGCGCTGACGGTGGCGACCAGCTTGGCGGTCTGGGCCTGGTGTTCGGCCAGGGTGCGGGCGCCGCGCAGGGTCGGGTAACCGCCGCCCTGGCCGTCGCCGTTGAAGAAGTTTTCCAGGTTGAACGCGGCGACCCGGAGATCGCCTGGAATCAGCGGTGGCAACGAGCGTCCGGGCAAGGGCAGCGTCAGCGGCTTGGTGACCTGCAGGCGCGGGGTGCCCTTGGCGTCCACGCGCACGATGCCTTCCACGTTGCGCAGCACGGTGTCGGTGCGCAGGTCGGGATTGGCCGGCAGCCACGCCACCGGGCCGGGGTCGCGGGCATCACTGCCGTCATCGAGCAGCAGGCGGCGGCGCTGGTTGTCGGCGATCACCTCGGCGTGGGCGTCAGTGCCCGGGGCGGCCACTTCGCTGGGCTGCCAGAGGCGGCCGCCGAAGGCCACGGTGAGTTCGCCGAAGCGGGCCAGGCCATCGGTCCCGGCCAGGCTCAGCGGCGCGGCGATGCGCACGTGCTGGCCGTCGAGCGCGCGCCAGTCGGTGGGCGCGGCGGTGAGGGTGATGGGCGCGGTGGCAGCCGGGGTCGATGCGGTCGGGCGTGCCTGCGGCTGGGCCTGGGCGAAGGCGGTGGCCGGGAGGATCAGCGACAGGGCAAGAGCAAGGGTGCGACGGCGCATCGGCGGGGAGTCCGGGAACGGGTGCACAGGGTAACCGTGAATCATGAAAGTCGGCTTTGCCGGACAGGCTGGATGCGCGGAGCGGGCGGGACGGTTGGGACAGGCTGGATGCGCGGACCGGGCGCGACGGTTGGACCTGGCCGGTAGCGCCGACTGTTAGTCGGCTTGGGGCCGGAGCACGGGAGGTTGAAGGGTCCGCGCGAACGGCAGCCGACTGACAGTCGGCTCTACCCGCAGCCGACTAACAGTCGGCTCTACCGGTCGGCTCTACCGGTCGGCTCTACCGGTCGGCGCTGCCGGTTGGTGACGCGCGCCGGTTACTTCAGGTTCGCCAGCATCCAATCCACGGTGGCGTGGATCTGCTCTTCGGTCAGGCCGGGGTTGCCACCCTTGGGCGGCATGATGCCGCCATCGGGGCCGGTGTAGCCCTCGACGGCGTGCTTGTACAGGGTGTCCTTGCCCTGGGCCAGGCGCGCATCCCAATGCGCGTGGTCCAGCGTCGGTGCCTGGCCCACGCCGGTGGTGTGGCAGGCGGTGCACAGGTTGTCGAAGATCACCTTGCCGTCGGTGGTGCCGCCGTAGGCCACGTTCGCCGCCGCCTTGGCCAGCGCTGCGGCCTTGGCCGCGGCCTGGTCGGCGGCGCCGGTGGCGCCGGCATAGACCGCGCCGGCCGGGGCAATGCGCAGTTCGGTGCGCTTGGCGGCCTGGGGCGAGACTTCAGCAGGAATGCGGGTGTGCAGGTACGCGGCGAACAGGATCAATCCGAGCGTGATGGCCATCAACAGCGCAATGACCATGGAAAAGCGTTTCAGGAACTCGAGGTCGTAATTCCGCACTCTCTTTCACCCCTGGCTGGTAGTCGTTGGACCACGGCTTGTCGGCCGAGTATGACCAGCGTCGGCGGCGCTCTGCAAGCCGCCATCCGGTGCCGCATTGCAGCATGGGCGTTGCTCAGGCGCCGGCAGCGCGCAGGCAGAAAATGCAGATCGATTCCACCAGCGCGGTCTGGTCGCCGTGGGCGTCGCGGCTGGGCGCGGTCGGGCCGACCAGCGCTTCGGTGAAGGCACCGACGATGCAGGCTGCCGCCACCTCGGTGTCCTGGGCGGGGAAACTGCCTGCGTCGACACCGTCGTCCACGATGCGGCGGAACACGTCACCAAACAAACGACGGCAGCGGATGCGCTCGGCTTCCACCTCCGGGTCCACCGGCTCGGCGATGAAGGCATACGCCAGCCCCGGGCCGGCCAGCGCGCGGCGCACGAAGGCGGTGATCGCCCGGCGCAGGCGCTCCGGTGCCGGCAGCGGTTCGGCGGCGATGGCCTCGAAGATGCGCAGTTCGTGCTCCACCGCCGCGGTCAGTACCTCCACGAACAGTTCGGCCTTGGACGGGAAGTGCCGGTAGATCAAGCCGGTGGATACGCCGGCCTCGGCCGCCACGGCAGTAACCGGGGCGTTGCGGTAGCCGCCGGCCGCCACCAGGCGGCGGGTTGCCAGCAGGATCCGCTCGCGGGCCCCAGCCAGGCGTTCTTCCATCAGTGCGGAGCGTTTATAGGCCATTTGCTGATTCTATGTTCAATTTTTGAATTTGTGTTCACTTTTACCCCGGGGAGGACTAGGCTGGGGGCCTGATCGACCCTTCCTGCCTTGCGGAGCTGCCTCATGCACGTCCCCACCATGAACTTCGACCTCGGCGAAGAGATCGACATGCTCCGCCAGAGCGTGGCCCATTTTGCCTCGGCCGAGATCGCGCCGCTGGCGGCGCAGGCCGACGAGCAGAATGTCTTCCCGCACCCGCTGTGGCGCAAGCTCGGCGAGCAGGGCCTGCTTGGCCTGACCGTGGAAGAAGAATACGGCGGCAGCGGCATGGGCTACCTGGCCCACGTGGTGGCGATGGAAGAAATCTCGCGTGCCTCCGGCGCCATCGGCCTGTCCTACGGCGCGCATTCGAACCTGTGCGTGAACCAGCTGCGCAAGAACGGCACTGAAGAACAGAAGCAGCGGTTCCTGCCCGGCCTGTGCAGCGGCGAAAAGGTCGGCGCACTGGCAATGAGCGAGCCGGGCGCCGGTTCGGACGTGGTGTCGATGAAGCTGCGCGCCGACAAGCGCGGCGACCATTACGTGCTCAACGGCAACAAGATGTGGATCACCAACGGCCCCGACGCCGACGTGCTGGTGGTGTATGCCAAGACCGACCCGAACGGCGGCGCCAAGGGCATCACCGCGTTCCTGGTCGAAAAAGGCATGAAGGGCTTTTCCACCGCACAGAAGCTGGACAAGCTGGGCATGCGCGGCTCCAACACCTGCGAGCTGGTGTTCGAAGACTGCGAAGTGCCCGAAGCCAACGTCCTCGGCGCGGTGGGCGGTGGCGTGAAGGTGTTGATGTCCGGGCTGGATTACGAGCGCGTGGTGCTGTCCGGCGGCCCGCTGGGGCTGATGGCCGCCGGCATGGACGTGGTGATGCCGTACGTGCACGAGCGCAAGCAGTTCGGTGAGGCGATCGGCACCTTCCAGCTGATCCAGGCCAAGCTGGCCGACATGTACGTGGGCCTCAACGCCTGCCGCGCGTATGTCTATGCGGTGGCACGCGCCTGCGACCTGGGCCGCACCACGCGCCAGGACGCGGCCGGTGCGATCCTGTATTCGGCCGAGAAGGCCACCTGGCTGACCGGCCAGGCGATCCAGATCCTGGGCGGCAACGGCTATATCAATGAATACCCGACCGGTCGCCTGTGGCGCGATGCCAAGCTGTACGAGATCGGCGCCGGCACCTCGGAAATCCGCCGCATGCTGATCGGCCGCGAACTGTTCCAGCGCACCAAGTAAGGGCCCTGCGATGACTGTACTGAGCACCCAGCTGCAACCGGGCAGCGAGACCTTCGAAGCCAACCGCGCGGCGCTGCAGGCGGTGGTCGACGACCTGCGCGCCACCCTGGCGCAGACCGCGCTGGGGGGCAGCGAGGCGGCGCGGCAGAAACACACCGCGCGCGGCAAGCTGCTGGTGCGCGACCGCATCGATGCCCTGCTCGACGCCGGCAGCGCGTTCCTGGAAATCGCACCGCTGGCCGCGCACGGCATGTATGGCGACAGCATCGCCAGCGCCGGCGTGGTGGCCGGCATTGGCCGTGTGTCCGGCGTGGAATGCGTGATCGTGGCCAACGACGCCACGGTCAAGGGCGGCACGTACTACCCGATGACGGTGAAAAAGCACCTGCGCGCGCAGGAAGTGGCCGAACAGAACCGCCTGCCGTGCATCTACCTGGTGGATTCGGGCGGCGCGTTCCTGCCACTGCAGGACGAGGTGTTCCCGGACCGCGATCATTTCGGCCGCATCTTCTACAACCAGGCCAATCTCTCCGCACAGGGCATTCCGCAGATCGCCTGCGTGATGGGCTCGTGCACCGCCGGCGGCGCCTACGTGCCGGCGATGAGCGATGAAACGGTGATCGTGCGCGAACAGGGCACCATCTTCCTGGGTGGCCCGCCGCTGGTGAAGGCCGCGACCGGTGAAGTGGTCAGTGCCGAGGAGCTGGGCGGTGCCGACGTGCACACGCGCATTTCCGGGGTGGCCGACCACATGGCCGACAACGACCTGCAGGCGCTGGCCCGGGTCCGCGCGATCATCGCCCAGCTCAACTGGCGCAAGCCCGAGCCGCCGCTGGCGGTCCAGGCACCGGCCGAACCGCGCTATGCCGCGGAAGAGCTGTACGGGGTGATCCCGGCCGACACGCGCAAGCCGTACGACGTGCGCGAAGTGATCATGCGGCTGGTGGACGATTCGCGCTTCGACGAGTTCAAGCCGCGCTACGGCAACACGCTGGTCACCGGCTTCGCGCACCTGCATGGCTACCCGGTCGGGATAATCGCCAACAACGGCATCCTGTTCTCGGAGTCCGCGCTCAAGGGCGCGCACTTCATCGAACTGTGCACGCAGCGGGGCATTCCGCTGGTGTTCCTGCAGAACATCACCGGCTTCATGGTCGGGCGCAAGTACGAGCATGGCGGCATCGCCAAGGACGGGGCCAAGCTGGTGATGGCGGTGGCCTGCGCCAAAGTACCGAAGTTCACCGTGGTGATCGGCGGTTCGTTCGGGGCCGGCAACTACGGCATGTGCGGCCGCGCCTATTCGCCCAACTTCCTGTGGATGTGGCCGAACGCGCGCATCGGCGTGATGGGCGGCGAGCAGGCGGCCAGCGTGCTGGCCACGGTGAAGCGCGACGGCATCGAAGCCAAGGGCGGGGAGTGGTCGGCGCAGGACGAAGACAGCTTCAAGACGCCGATCCGCGACCAGTTCGAGCAGCAGGGCCACCCCTACTACGCCAGCGCACGGCTGTGGGACGACGGTGTGATCGATCCGGCCGACACCCGCCGCGTGCTGGGGCTGGCGCTGTCGGCCAGCCTCAACGCCCCGGCCCGCAAGACCGACTTCGGCGTGTTCCGGATGTGATCCGGCCCATTGGCATGCGCAACGAGACTTCCATGTTCACCAAGATCCTGATCGCCAACCGTGGCGAAATCGCCTGCCGCGTCATCGCCACCTGCCAGCGCATGGGCATCGCCACGGTGGCGGTGTATTCCGACGCCGATCGCAACGCGCGGCATGTGCGCCTGGCCGATGAAGCCGTGGCCATCGGCCCGGCCCCGGCGCGCGAAAGCTACCTGCGTGCCGACGCCATCCTGGACGCCGCGCGCCGCACCGGGGCGCAGGCGATCCACCCCGGTTACGGTTTCCTGTCGGAGAACGCGGACTTCGCCCAGGCCTGCGCCGAGGCCGGCATCGTGTTCATCGGTCCTTCCGCTGCGGCGATCCGCGCGATGGGCGACAAGAGCGCGGCAAAGGCACTGATGCAGCAGGCCGGCGTGCCGCTCACGCCGGGTTACCACGGCGACGCGCAGGACCCGGCGTTCCTGCGCGAACAGGCCGACGGCATCGGCTACCCGGTGCTGATCAAGGCCAGCGCCGGTGGCGGCGGCAAGGGCATGCGCAAGGTGGACGACAGCGCGGCATTCACCGAAGCGCTGGCCAGCTGCCAGCGCGAGGCGCAGTCCGCCTTCGGCAACGCCCACGTGCTGGTGGAAAAGTACGTGGAGCGCCCGCGCCATATCGAAATCCAGGTGTTCGGCGACAGCCACGGCAACGTGGTGTACCTGTTCGAGCGCGACTGCTCGGTGCAGCGCCGCCACCAGAAGGTGCTGGAAGAAGCGCCGGCACCGGGCATGACCGCCGAGCGCCGCGCCGCCATGGGCAAGGCCGCGGTGGATGCCGCGCGCGCGGTGAATTACGTGGGCGCCGGCACGGTGGAGTTCATTGCCGGGCCCGACGGCGATTTCTACTTCATGGAAATGAACACCCGACTGCAGGTGGAGCACCCGGTCACCGAGTGCATCACCGGTACCGACCTGGTGGAGTGGCAGCTGCGCGTGGCCAGTGGTGCGCCGCTACCGCTGCAGCAGGAGCAGCTGCAGATCAACGGCCATGCGCTGGAAGCGCGGCTGTATGCCGAAGATGCCGACAAGGGCTTCCTGCCTTCCACCGGCACCCTGCGCCACCTGCGCCTGCCGGTTGGCAGCGCGCACGTGCGCGTGGATGCCGGCGTGGAACAGGGCGATGCGATCACTCCGTTCTACGACCCGATGATTGCCAAGCTGATCGTCTGGGACGTGGACCGTGATGCCGCGCTGCGCCGCATGCAGCAGGCCTTGGCCGATTGCGAAGTGGTCGGCGTGACCACCAATGCGGCATTCCTGCGTCGGCTGGTGATGACCGATTCGTTCGCCAACGCGAAGCTGGATACCGCGTTGATCGAACGCGAGCAGGCGGCGCTGGCGCCCCGGCAGGGCGCTGCCGACCCTGCCCTGTGGGCGCTGGCCGCCGTGGCGGCGGTGTCGACCGAGCCTGCGGCCAGCGTGGATGCGCGTGACCCGCACTCGCCATGGCAGGCGCGCGATGGCTGGCGCCTCGGCCAGCGCGCGGCGCGGCGGCTGACGCTGGAGCAGGGCGGCACGCAGCAGGTGGTGGCGGTGGAGGGCCACGGCGAGTCGTGGTCGATCGAGGTGGATGGCACCCCGGTATCGGCCACGGGCCGGTTGCTTGGCGAGCGCCTGGCGCTGCAGGTTGGAGAGACCCTGCACCGTGCCCGCGTGGTACGCGCCGGCAGCGAGTTGTACCTGTTCGGCAGTGACGGCGTGCAGCGCGTCACCCTGCACGACCCGGTCAGCGAAGCCGACCAGAGCGTGGCCGATGCCGGCAGCCTGGTCGCGCCGATGCCGGGCCGCATCGTGGCCACGCTGCTGGCACCGGGCACCCAGGTGGTGCGGGGCACGCCGCTGCTGGTGCTGGAAGCGATGAAGATGGAGCACACCCTGCAGGCGCCGGCCGATGGCACGGTGCAGGGGTACCGGGTCAAGGCAGGCGACCAGGTGGCCGACGGCGCGGTGCTGGTGGATTTCGACATTTCTGCGTGATATACAGCGCCATCGGGGTATTTCCGGCCGACCCGATGATCTCAGCTGACGCCCCCTACAGGAGAAGTGCACATGGATCACGCAGTGACGGCGCACCCTCCGTTACCGATTGAGGCAGCCACACGACTGCTGGGCAGGCTGGCAACAGATGATGGTTTTCGCGATCTGTTCGTCATCGCACCGAGAGAGGCGCTGCTTCAGATTGGCCTCGTCGACTGGCAGGCCGATGCCGCGCTGGCGGGTCGCAGCTGCCTCGCTGTGAGGACGTTGGCGTCAAAAGAGATGATTGCTGTCAGCCATGACCGGCTGCTCTCTAGCCTGACTTCAAGAGGCGCCCACACTGTGGTTTTCATCTTTGCAAAGGGCGGGCCTGCAATTGCAGTCTCGTCAACTGTTTCGCCGTCGCCCGTCGCTGCCTGACCAACACAGACAAGGGGACCGTTCAATGCAAGCTGTTTCCATGCCACCTGCCTCTAAAGCTTCCCGCAAGCCCCCCATTCCACCAGAAGTAGCGATTGCCCTGCTGAAAGCACTGAGCAGCGACGACGCATTTCGGCAGCTGTTCATGTCCGACCCGCGGATGGCGTTGAGCAAGGTAGGCTTCCACCTTCCCAGTGAAGCCGAGACTCCTATGTGCATGATGGTTGATGTATTGGCTAGCAAGGAAGAAATATCCAATGCGTACGATGCTCTTTACTTGCATCTGACTGGCGGCAGTCGAGCGTCCATGCTTGTTCCTCACTTCTTTGCAGCTGGCCACACCATCAAAGCAGCAAATTCAGCCGCGTAGAGTTTGAAGCGATCCCCCACATGTGGATGACGGGATCCCCGCTGTGTTTAGCCGATGCTTGACAGCCTCTGAGGAGTTCAAAGAGTGAATTCTGCAAATGCAATTCCCGTTACGGCGCCCGAGACCGCCTCTTCGCTGAACATCAAGCCGCCGATCCTCTCAAGCGTTGCCATAGCGCTACTTCAGCGACTCAGCAGCGATGATGCGTTCCGCGGACTGTTCATGTCGGACCCTCGACTGGCGCTACATGAGGTTGGCTACGATCTGCCTCCAAGCGAAGCAACGCCGATGTGCATGATGGTCGATGAACTGGCTAGCAAGGAAGAAATATCCAATGCGTTCGATGCCCTGTACATGCATCTGACTGGAGGGAGTAGCGCAGCCATGTTTATCCCCCACTTCTTCGCGGCTGGCCAAACTATCAAAGCAGCAAACTCAGTCGCGTAGTGCTGCAAGCGATCTTCCACATGTGGCTGGTGGAATCCCCATGGTCTTGAAGCGACTCATGACCAGCCCCGAGGAGTTAAGAAAGTGAATTCTGCAAAAGAAATTCCCGTTGCGCGCCCCGAGACCGCCTGTTCGCAGACCGGCAAGCCGCCGATCCCCTCAGAGGTTGCGATAGCGCTGCTTCAGCGACTCAGCAGCGATGATACGTTCCGCGAAATGTTCATGTCGAACCCGCGGCTAGCGCTGTGTGAGGTTGGCTACGATCTGCCTTCAAGCAGAGCAACGCCGATGTGCATGATGGTGGATGTACTGGCCAGCAAGGAGGAGATATCCAATACCTATGATGCGCTGTACCTGCATCTGACCGGAGGCGCCCTAGCAGCCATGCAAATACCCCATATTTTTGCGGCTGCCCACACGATTACAGCAGCAAACTCACTCAAGTAGCGCCTCAAGCGATGTACTGCATCGACCGGCGACTACAACCTGCCGCGTTTCAACCCAGGAAGCTTCAGATGACTTCGACAAGCCCACCCCTTCCGGCGGACACCGTGCAGCGCCTTCTTGATCTTCTGACAAATGACGATCAATTCCGCGCCAGTTTCTCTGCCAACCCTTCGCACGCACTTGCGACGCTTGGGGTTGACATGGACATGGCCCGGAACTGCTGCGACCCTATCGCGAACCTTGCGTCGAAGGAAGAATTCCGGGCAACGCGCGAAGGGATCATGAAGCAGCTCCAGACTCGAGGTCCATTCCGCATTGTGTTTTGCTTCGAGGCCGGCGGACCGGCACCGCAGCTGGGGCGGCAGCCGGTGATGTCCGATCTTCGCCTGCATCGCGCGCCATCGGTATCCGTCGGCGCCTAATGCGCAAAAGTGGTCTCGATTACGATGAGAGTGTTCAATGCGAGCTGTTTCCATGCACCCGTCCACTGAAGCATCCAGCAAGCCTGCCCTTCCGCCTGAAGTTGCAGTCGCCTTGCTGAAGGCGCTGGGCAGCGACGACACCTTCCGGCAACTATTCAAGTCGGATTTGCGAAGCGCGTTGCGCGAAGTTGGCTTCAAGCTGCCTGTCGGTGCCGCGACGCCGATGTGCATGATGGTCGATGAACTGGCCACCAAGGAAGAGATATCCGCTGCATACGATAGGCTGTACATGCATTTGACCGGAGGCAGCCGGGCGGCCATGCTGTTGCCGCATATGTTCGCGCACGGCCACACGATCGCAGCTGCAAACTCGGCCGACTGACGCTTCACGCTTGGTCGTGACACCTGCGGCCGGCGGATGCATTTCCGCCGGCCGCATACCAATGGCCAGCGTCGGTCAGGCTCCTGCCTTCCAGACACGGCCGGCGGGATCCAATTCCGCCGTCTGCATCTGCAATGATCTCCAACCGAAACCGCACACCGCCAATGGGCCTTCCCTCAAGGGTTCCAGGCCAAGCACGTGCTCTACCTCCGACTCGTTGATGGCGGCGGTAACAAAGGCGCCCAAGCCCTGCTCGGTTGCCGCAGTGTAAATAGCCTGCGAAATATGTCCTGCGTCCAGTGTCACTGCGCGATAAGCCTTGGCGTGCTGCCTGTATTTCCAGAAATTGCGTTCAAATCGACAGACAAGAATGATCAGCACGTGCGCATCTGCGAACCAGTGCTGCCCCGAGAGCAGCCTCCGCGAAAAGTCTGCTGCCGACTCGGGCTGGTTGGATACCAACCCCAGTTCGTGCGCTACAGGGTGGTAGTGGTATAGCCCGGCCTCCAGCCCTTCCACTGCCTGCACAAGAACATATGCCTCCATCGGATGCAGGCCGCCCGCAGAAGGTACGTTCTTCTTCAGAAAGCGCACTCCGGGCTCCGGTTCCACGTGCGATCTCGCCATCAATACGTGTTCCAGCATTCCTGCCAGCGAGGACAACGGCAACGGTCGGGAAACGTCGAAATTCCGGCATGTAACGCGACGCAGGAGCACTTCGTCGAGGGGCATGTCGGACTGCCGGGGCAGCGCAACCGCGCCGTGGCGTCGAGGAAGTACTTCTTCCGGTGGAGCACCCAGTTGACGAACCAGGTCCTGCGCGGTTACCAGCTGATGCCGTTCCATTTCGGAGACGCTGTCCACTCCAGACCACCGCGAGTGTCGATGGAAAAGCGCCCCAAGCGGCCACCAGTTGGAGGCACGCATCACGTTGTCCGCAGCAACGTGCACGCCTTGGCCTCCTTCATCGCTCACCAGAAGTCCCCGATCAATCAGCCGCAGGATCTGCTCACGCACTCCTGGTTCTTCAGGCAGGTCCAGCCAGGCCTGGGCGCTGCACGCCAATAGCAGTTGGGCATCACTAGCGTCGATCCTGCAAGGATCGTCCAGGTGCCCTGCCAACGCCATGATTTCCTGCTCGAAGTGCAGGCCACCGCCACCTTGAAGCAAGCTTTCCAGACTGAATTCAGCGCGTTCCTGGGGCTCTACAAACAGTACCTGGCAGCGACGAAACTTCATGGTGACGATCTGCGATCCATTGATGTCAGGCAACTATAGTCGACTAGCCCCAGACCCGGCCATTCGGATCGAACTCGGCTGTGCCGAGTGTTTCAGCACGCAATCCCACGCCGAAAATGGCGACCGGACTCTGGGTCACTCCGTCCAGGGCAAACACCTGCTCGGTATCCACTTCATTGATGGCGGCGGTAACAAACGCCGCCATGCCGACTTCGGTAGCAGCCATGTACAGCGCCTGTGAGATGTGGCCCACATCCAGCAGCAGGGCACGGTATGCCTTCGCATGGTTGCGGTATTTCCAGTAGGTACGCGCATAGCGCGGCACCAGCACCAGATGTGCGGCTGCATTGGCGAACCAATACTGCCCGGACAGCATGGCCCGTGCCACCTCGTCAAGCGGACGGTCGCACTGACGCGGCAGCGTGGCCAGGGCGTGCTTCACGGGGTGATAGTGGTACAGGCCGGGCTCCAGGCCTTCCACCCGCTGCACCAGCAGATAGGTTTCGGTGGCATGCAGGCTCCCGCCGGAGGGAACGTTCTTCTTCAAAAATTCGGTGTCCGCTTCCACCTGGACCACTGCGTGCGCCTGTACCGTGCGCTGCAGCAGCTGCGCCAGCAGGTGGCGGCTGATGCTGCGGCGAGGATCGAAGTTGCGGCAGGTCGTCCGCCGTTCCAGCAGGTCGTCATAGGCGCTGCGTGTTGCCTCTGGCAGCGGCACGTACTGCGCGGGATACTCATGCACGGCCGGCGGGGGCGCGCCCAGTCGGCGGCGCAGGCCCTTGGCGGTGACCAGATCGTTGGCACGCATGTCGGCCGCACTGTCCACCCCCTTCCAACGGGCATGCCGATGCGCCAGTGCCGACAATGGCCACCAATGGGCGTCGCGCAGGGCTTCATCACGCGCGCGGATCTCGACGTGGGCGTCGTCATCGGAGATCAGCAGGCCCGTCTTCAGCAGAGCCTGCCACACCACGGCATCGACCGGCAGCTCTTCCACGGGTATCCAATCGCGCGGGCTCACGGTGCCCATCAGCTCACGCTGAGCGCTGTCGATGGCTACCGGCTGGTCCAGGTGCCCCGCCAGTGCAAACCACGTGGTCTGGGTGGCAAGGTCGGCACGACCCTGCAGGATGGCCTGCAGGTCAAACTGGAGCTCTTCGCGGGGCTCCAGCATCACGACAGTGCAACGGCGTAGTTTCATGAACGTTCCGGGGACGGGATCCGGACATTCTAAAGCGCTCCACGGCCATCGCCACCCGCATGTCCGGTTGCACGCGGGATTTTCGTTCTGCTGCTCGCACCGCAGCCACGCATCACACGGCTCTACATTCCCGGGCCTGCCTGCCGATAACGGTTGCACCAACCTCAACCGCTTTGCCCACTCCTGGAAGGATCGAAATGAACGACACCGCTTCCGCAAAAAGCAAGATTGCTCCCGAAGCCGCCGCGCGTCTGGTCAGCCGGCTGATCGACGACCCCGCCTTCCGTGAGCTGTTCCAGAACGATGCGCGCAAGGCACTGTCGGAAATCGGTTATGACACCGACGCACAGCCGGACTGCTGCGATTTCAAGCAGCTGGCCAGCGTGGACGAGCTGCGCGCGGTCCAGGCACAGCTGGAAAAGCACCTGAGCACGTCCTATGGCGCGATGACGGTCATCTTCTGCTTCGAAGCCGGCAAGGTTTCCGACGCCCTGGAGCAGTAAGTAATAGCGAACCCTGCGCCCGCGTTACTGCGGGCGCAGGGTGGCGTCGGCCAGGCTGTCGTGGACATTGAGCGGTTGCAGCAGCTGGATGATGGACGTTTCGGCAAAGGCGCGGCCGCGGTGGTTGAACAACCACTCGTTCTGCTTCTGGAACTCCTGCACGTTGCCCAGCTGGCGCTGCACATCGCGAAATGCCACCCGTGCCTGCACGGGCTCGGTGCCATCGAGTATCGGGCGTAGCAACGCCTCGGCCTTGGCGGGCTGGCTTCGACCCAGCTCCTGCATGGCATGCACCACCGTCCGCCACTTCGTGACCAGTGGAACGTTCTGCGCGGCCAACAGTGCGCTGTTGTCGCTCAACAGGCGATCAGCCAACACATGATCGCCCTGCCGCTGCGCCAGGTAGACCAGGCTCAACAGGCGCATGACACGATCGCGGATGTTGGCGTCGTTGGCATTGACCAGGAGGGGTTTCAGCTGGGCGGCAATACTGTTCAGTGACGCACTGTTGCGTTGATCGCAGGCTGTCGCCACGGTGGCCTGCATCAACATCGCCTGCGTGCGGAAATCGATGGATTCTGTGGGAGGCTCCTCGGTCAAGAGCGCGGCATTCATCCCCGTGCAGTCGTCCTGGTCGGCCGCCAACAACACGCGCGCACGCACGTTCATGAGGTTCTGCAGTTCGTCGCGCCCCTTTGGCAGTTCGGCAGTGAGTGCCTGCGCTTCCTGGTAACGGCGCAGGGCGATCAATGCATCCACGCGGCCATCACTGCTGGTGCGACCGGTCAACTGCTCGGCCAACTGGAAGCTGCGGAGGGCCTCATCGAACCGGTTGGTACCCAGCTGGATAAGCCCCAGGTGCGCCAAGGGATAGGCGCGCATCACGTCCTGCGGCACAGCGGCGGCACGCGCGTAGCGCTCGGCCTCGGCGAAGCGGTTGTCCATCAGCAGGTACCACGATGCATTTGACAGTCCGGCGAACGAGTCCGGATAGATGTCAGCCAGCACGCGCCAGTCATCCAGCGGCCAACCGCCAGGACTGAGCTCGGTCGACCATGCCTTCAGGTAGAGACGTTCTCGGTGCGGAAGACGATCGTTCAGCGACAGCGCGCGCTGCAGGTGCGGCTGCGCTTCGGCACGACGCTCCAGACGAACCTGCAGTTTTGCCAGCCCCATGTGCGCCATGGCGAAATCCGGATCGGCATCCAGTGCTGCCTCGTACAGCTTGGCGGCCTCGGAATACTGGCGCCGGCCCATCGCACTTTCCGCGAGGGCGAACGACTTCAGCGCCTTGAGATCACGCGTGGATGCCTGCGGCAATGGCATGGACTGCTGGACCGAAGCAATGGTTTCACCCAAGCCAGCGCGCAATCGACCGACGACATCGTCCACCGCGTCAACGACGTCCTGGGGATTCCTGGCCTCTGCCTGATAGGTGCGCACTACCGCTCGACTGCTCGGGTCGAGAAGGTCGACCGCCACCAGATAGCGACCGCTCAATCGGCTGATGCTGGGCGCCAGGACCATGCGCGCACCCTCGCGCAGGGCTACGTCGCCCGCCAGTTTGCGGTCCAGCTTGCGCTCGCTTGGCACGCGCTGGAGATCGCGCGACTCCTGCACTTTTCCGCCAGACAGCACATTGACGTAGCGGGACTGCTCAAGGCTGATCATGAGCGCGCGCTGCAGGCTGTCGTCGAACAATGGCTCACCGCTTCGGTTGTCCACGTCGGCCAGCACCACCCAGTCGCGCTCGGCGAAGGCGATGGCCGGCTCGGGACGCAACAGTATCCAGCCGCCGATGGCGATACCCGTCAGCAGGGTCAACTCCGCGGCCAGTGCGACCGGCCTGCGCCAGATCGGCAGCTTCCGCTGCGCCTTGGAATGGGCCTTGGGCATGCGTAGAGGCGCGAAGCCCGGCTCGCCTACCTCGAACACTCCCTGTGGGGTGGGAATGCCCTTGAACAACCATGGACCGTGCGAACGCCATTGCAACTGCGCGGCGCGCTCGCCCAGTTCGTTGCTGGCGCGTCGTGTCAGCGACTCGGCAACGGCGGACAGCAGGATCTGGCCGGGCCGCGCCAAGGTCATCAGTCGCGCCGCCATCGGCTTGGCCAAGCCTTCGACTTCCACCGGTTTGGATCCGGCCTTGATCGCCTCTGGGCTGTTGTCCCAGATCAGGACTTCGCCCACATGAAGGCCGGAACGCGCGCGCAACGGCACCTTGCGATGCTGCCCGAGCTGATGCAGCTCGCGCTGGTAATCCAAGGCAAAACCCAGGCCGTCAACGGCGCGGTCGAACAGCAGGAACAGACCGTCAGAGCGATCGATCTGCTGGCCATTCCACTGCTGCTGCAGCGCCAGCACCAACCGGTCATGCTCCTGGAACAGCTCGGCTGCCGCTGCGTCGCCGATGCGCTCAACCAGGATCAACGAATCGCACAGATCGGTGAACAGCAACGCCCGCAGCTGCGGGGACTGGGTCGACGTTCCGGTGTCACCGTTCATGCGGAGAGTCCCGTCAGGGAGTGGCGGTCGCGGAGCGCGACCAATGCAGGCGATTGCCGCCCTGGCGCTTGGCCTGGTACAGCGCGTTGTCGGCGCGTGCGTACCAGTCGCTCCAGTCGCCCAGCGGGTCGATCAGGCAGACCCCGATGCTGACCGGGCACACGTGCGGTTGCGGCGTGGTGCGGCCCATCAGCCCGTGCACGGCGCTGAGGATGAATTCGGCGGCGTGCTGCAGGCTGTCGGCGTCGGCCACCCGCAGCAGCAGGCAGAACTCGTCGCCGCCCAGGCGGCAGGCGCGATCCTGTTCGTTGGCCACCGAGCGCAGGATGTTGGCCAGGCTCTGCAGCACGCGGTCGCCGGCCTGGTGGCCGTGTTCGTCGTTGACCTGCTTGAAGTGGTCGCAGTCGATCAGCAGCAGGCCCTGCGGCGCGTCGCCTTCGTGGCTGCGGCATTCCTGCAGGTACAGGGCCAGGCCGCGGCGGTTGTGCAGGCCGGTGAGCTCGTCGGTGCGCACCAGCTCACGGGTATGGGTGAGCTGGTGGGTGGTGACGTACAGATTGTCCAGCGCGGTTTCCAGGTCGTGGTTGCGCCGGCGCAGCTGGCGGATCAGGACCTGTTCGTTGCTGACCACGCGCATGATCGAGCGGCGCAGGAAATAGGCGACCAGCCCCGGGTCGCGGTCGACCAGGCGCTGGAAATCGGTGTGGTCCAGTTCCAGTACCAGCGCATCGGTGCAGGCGCGGGCGTCGGCGCTGCGCGGATGGTCGCCGATCAGCAGGCCGAGCTCACCGAAGAACTCGTGCGGGCCCAGGGTCTTGACCACCAGGTCTTCGCCGAAGTCCAGTTCGATGCCACCGCTGACGATGACATACATGGTGCTGCCAGGCTGGTTGCGCAGGAACAGGTGTTCGCCGGCGCGCAGGTGGCGATGCCGGCCGAACTGGGTGAACAGCGCGAACTCACCCGCGCTCAGAACGGCATGCACGATGTCAGCCATCGCGGTCCGCGCGATGCCTGAGGCTGGTTCGCACACGTTCGTCGCAAGATTCCCGGTCATCCCATACACCCGCTTCCAAGCGTCCCCCCGGTGAGCAAATGAGGATATCACCCATTAAAAGTGTGCGCCTCATCCCATTTCCGTATCCCGGCGCCCGGATTTCACCCGGCGCTCCGGCCCATCCCTCCCCAACGCGGCAACCGGGTCGGACCGGCCATTCCCCGCCGCATGGTGCGCATATGCGGACCGTAGCATCTGGTTGCGCCATATAAAAGAAGGGCCGCCCCGACAGGGCGGCCGTGTCCGGGGTGGATTCCCGGGGGAGCCGGCCAACGGCCGGCGCTACCCGGGTGGCGCCGCCACCCGGCGGCGGCCGCAGCCGCCGGTTCCGGGCGTCAGGCCGCCCGGAATTGTTCTTCCTCGGTCGACCCGGCCAGGGCGGTGGTCGAGGACTGGCCCTGCTGGATGGCCTGGGTGACCGCGTCGAAGTAGCCGGTGCCGACCTCGCGCTGGTGCTTGACCGCGGTGAAGCCGCGGTCGGCGGCGGCGAATTCGGCTTCCTGCAGCTCCACGAAGGCGCTCATCTGGCGGCGGGCGTAGCCGTGGGCCAGGTTGAACATGGAGTAGTTCAAGGCGTGGAAGCCGGCCAGGGTGATGAACTGGAACTTGTAGCCGTAGCGGGCGATTTCCTTCTGGAAGGTCGCGATGGTGGCGTCGTCCAGGTTCTTCTTCCAGTTGAAGCTGGGCGAGCAGTTGTAGGCCAGCAGCTTGCCGGGGTACTTCGCATGGATGGCTTCGGCGAATCTGCGCGCGAACTCCAGGTCCGGCTTGCCGGTCTCGCACCAGATCAGGTCAGCGTAGGGGGCGTAAGCCAGGCCACGGCTGATCGCCTGGTCCAGGCCGTTGCGGGTCTTGTAGAAGCCTTCCACGGTGCGCTCGCCGGTGGCGAAGGGCTGGTCGTTGGCGTCGATGTCGCTGGTCAGCAGGTCGGCGGCTTCGGCGTCGGTGCGGGCCACCAGCAGGGTGGGCACGCCCAGTACGTCGGCGGCCAGGCGCGCGGCGTTCAACTTTTCGATGGCCTCGCGGGTGGGCACCAGCACCTTGCCGCCCATGTGCCCGCACTTCTTCACCGAGGCCAGCTGGTCTTCGAAGTGCACGCCGGCGGCGCCGGCTTCGATCATCGCCTTCATCAGCTCGAAGGCGTTGAGCACGCCGCCGAAGCCGGCCTCGGCGTCGGCGACGATCGGCTGCAGGAAGTCGATCTCGTCCTTGCCTTCGGCATGGTGCAGCTGGTCGGCGCGCAGCAGGGTGTTGTTGAT
>Ga0213821_1000552_pt1 | contig 21985 bp, 17 predicted proteins | sample MC6MC0909MG_FD_179894 | JGI IMG/M metagenome (GOLD analysis project Ga0213821, IMG submission 179894) | Enriched soil aggregate microbial communities from Iowa State University, Ames, United States - MC6-MC0909-MG | ecosystem: Environmental > Terrestrial > Soil > Unclassified | place: USA: Iowa...
GCAGCGCCTGGGGGTGATCGAGTACAACCGCGGGCAGATCAGGGTGCTGGACCGGGCACGGCTGGAAATGCTGAGTTGCGAATGCTACGCGGTGGTGAAGAAAGAAACCGAGCGACTGCTGCCCTACATGCCGCCCCCCCAAGGTTGAACCCTGGCCAGATCAGCCAAATCTGCAGCGCGGGCATTGGCCCGCCCCCCCCGCAGAGACTGAACGCCATGCGCCGGAATCAGACAGTCGCTAGCGGCCCGCTTTTCCCTTTGCATTCAAATGGCCGCTTTCGACCCATAGCTGCCCTTGGCGGAGGGCAGCTAACGGCAAGAAGAGAAGACTGGCAAACGAGTGTCGGCTTCATGAGACATTTGTAAGCGTCAAACTTTTCGCGCCCAGCTTCCAAACATCATGTCACCGATGAAGATGCCTGAAGAGGCTGAACGCTCCTGGTTCAGACGCTGCTGCAGCGTTTCAATTTCGACTTCTTCTGCACTGGCAACGCCCAATGCAGTGATCCGCGAAAAGCACGCCCGAACAATGTTGCCAAGTCCGTAGGGTGTGTCAGGCGTTTGTACCAGGCATTCGGCTCGCACGCTTTCGACGGTCAGGCCTGCTCGGGTAAGAATGCCATGCAGGTTAAACCCGATGTGTAGATCGGCCCCTTCGCGAGCAATCATTTCCCGTATCCAAGCTTGCGCTCTTTCATGCAACGGAAAAGACTCGAGGCTTGCAGGCACCATCGTCGTATCGAGTTCTTGAAAAACCATGATGCCACCGGGGCGCAAATACTTGGATAGCGCGCGGATCGTTGCCACCGCATCCTTCTGATACATGAGGACGCGCCGTCCAACGATTGCGTCAAAGGTGCCGAGAGCGTCCTGCAACTCGAGAAGATCACACTCAAGAAATCTCAGCGCAGGGTGGTCGTATGCTGCACAACGGTGACGTGCAATGGCGATGGCGCCGGCGTCGTGATCAACGCCGATGATCTCTCCGCTTCTTCCCACCAGATCACAAAGCACAAAGGAGACATCACCCGAGCCGCAGCCCACGTCCAGGATTCGCATGCCTTTTCCGATTCCTGCGTCGATCATTAATCGTGTAGTGAAGTCAGGTGGTTGGGTCGCCATTACTAAGCCTCGCAGAATTTTGGGTAAGTCTGTTACGTCGCCATCAGCCCCCCTGTCAAGTATCACCTCGGTGTACGCAAAAGTGCCTCATCCTTGGCCACCGCACGTTTATAAGCGTCGCGGTTCGTTAAGTTCTCGGCGTAAGCGAGAAACGCGGCTCTGGGTGGCAAGGTGCCCAAGCCTAGCCCCCAACCGATGTGGGAGCCGACATAAACGTCGGCAGCGGTGAAGCGGTTTCCGGCAATGAACGGATGCGCCAACACTGCGCGTTCGAGTTGATCGACGGTGCGCTCGTAGCTGCCGTAACCCAGGAAGAACTCCTGATCAGGGGTCTGGGTGAAGCCGGCGCGTCGGTTGGTCACAGCCTGCTCCAGTGGGCCTGCGGCAAAAAACAGCCAACGGTAGTAATCAGCCCGCTCAGCTGCCGCAGGGGCCAGCATAGCTTCAGGGAACACATCAGCCAGGTACGCACAGATCGCGGCTGTTTCTGTTATGGTTTGCCCGTCATGCACCAGTGCGGGAATCTTTCCCATCGGGTTCACGTCGCGAAAAAAAAATACGCGTGGATCTGCAGGATCGGCCACCGTCGGCGCTGCCAGCGCAGCACCGCCCCAACGGTCATTCTGACTGCTTGACTGATAATCCAGTACGACCGATTCATAGGTGCAGCCGATCTCTTCGAGCATCCAGCGCACCATGCGCCCGCGAGAGTTGGGATTGGTATAGAACGTCATGGTCATCTTGAGCTCCGCTAGGCTCGGTTGGTTGACGCCTATGGTATGAGTGAAGCTGCAGAACCCCTTGGGCGGTTTACGCCAGAATACTTGCGCAATGCGCCATCGGCGCAACGTTGCGTCATGCGTTACCGCTTACCTGCGGTTCGGAGTCAAGAAATGTGGTACCTGCAGACCAGCGCCGAGCGTTGCAAATTGCCCAGCGTATTCTGGCAATCGATAGCGCAACTGGGACTCGATCCCTCGTTGATTCAACAGCACGCTCAACTGCCCCGTGAGCTTCTGCGCGATGACGCGGCTGTTGTCAGCAGCCGTCAGCTCTTTGCCGTCTGGAATGCGATCGAGGCGCTTTCTGAAGATCAGGCCTTCGCGATAAAGATGGTTCGCGACACGCCCAGTGCCAAACACAAAATGGCCTTTCTCGCTGCGTTATATGCGGCTGACTTTCGTGACGCCATTGCGAGGTATTCGCGGTTCAAACGCTTATGCAGCCCCGACCGGCTTTGCATCTACGAGCGTCAGGGCAGGGCGGTGTTCACGATTCAGTGGCCTTCTGACACGGAGCCGGCACCTTACTTCTCAGTGGATGCGGGTTTTGCTCTGGTACTGGAACTGGGTCGAAGAGGCACCGGTAAGCACCTGGTGCCAGTCGAACTGAATTTGCGACGGCCAACCCCTGATTCGGAAACTCACTCAAGTTACTTCGGTTGCCCCATTCACTACGGCGCGGAGCGTGACGAGTTGACGATCAGCGCCGCCGACCTCGATCTACCGTTTATTCAGCACAATCCGGACGTGTTGCACATGATGACCCCCGGCCTGGTTGCTGCAATACGAGAGATCGAGGCTCCTGTGGGATTCTCTGAGCAGGTCATCGAAGTGCTGAAACGAGCCCTGGCGGCGGGGCGGCCAAGTTTGCAGTATCTCGCCCAGGAACTCTTAAAGAGCGAGCGAACGTTACAACGACGATTAGCCTCAGAGGGGACGACGTTCAGCGCCCTGCTCAACGAGACCCGACGCCAAGTCGGATATCACCTGCTCGCCGATACGACCCTTGAACTGAAAGAGGTGGCATATCTGCTCGGTTACGAGGACGTCAACTCTTACTACCGTGCTTTCCGCCAATGGGAGAAGGTTTCCCCCGGTCAGTGGCGATTTGCTAATGCGAGAGTATGAAGCTGTTGGTACGCTAACCGGGATGTCCGCTTCTGGCCTTTGGTGGCCTCCACCAATCGCAGCTTTGTGGCGGAAGCAGCCAGCCGTGACAGTGCTGCTTGGATCACAGTAGCTCCTTAGAGAGCCGCAAGTAGTAAGCGTCCGGCGAACATGGGCAAGCGGAGCGCGCCGGCCTAGGGCGGGCCAAAGGCGTGAGAATGGAAACCCGAAGGGCCGCAACCTAGCGAAGCCTGGTTGCGGTTTACGACAGCCGTCCCCCATTATGGGGCACACTCAGGGCATGCTTAGCCGGGTGGCGTAGTGATGAGGGTGGGCTGCAACGAGGTTGGCGCATCAGCTCCAGGGTCAGCCATGGGGGCATCGTCATACCCAAGTACCAGCACCACCCGCTTAGCAGGGCTTGATACCAAACGTACTTTCGCCGCCAGTGCCACGGCGCACGTGCCCTCGCTCCCGACCAACGCGCGAGCGACATTGAAGCCGTTTTCAGGAAGAAGTTCGTCCAGGTTATAGCCCGATACCCGGCGCTTGATGTTCGGGAACCGTTGGCGCACCAAGTCCGCGTAGCGGTCACGAAGCTCGCGCAAATCTTTATAGATCTGCCCGTGGATTTAGAGAATTAAAACTGTCGCAACCGGCCCCCGGAATTTCTGGGTTTGAGCTTCCTTTGGAGAAACCTCAAATCTGTCGCAACCTCGCCAAAAAATGATTCGCGCCCACGCTCTAGAGAATTAAAACTGTCGCGATCAGCAACGATGAGGCTTTGCGGGTGGTTCAGCTTCGCCCAGAACCCAAAGCGTAGCAGCCCCCGTGGGTAGGCAGCTGCTCTGTCAAAAGCGCGACGCAGGCAGGGGGATAGTTGCCTTGGATGCGGGCGAGCGGCGCGCCTCGGCCGGGTTCAATCATCGGGCAGTCTATGAGTTTAGCCGGTCCGGTTGCGCATTTGAGCGCCCTTTGGGCGACAACAGGCAAGATCCAAATGTCGAAGGATCCATGCCTCACGGCTGTTGGAGCACTGGAAATGGCTAGGCAGGCATTAGGTGATTAGCTGTAGAAGTGACTGGAGCACCGCAGTCTGCTCATAGGCCAAAAGCCAGGTTTGGTTAAATGGTCGGTGCCGAGCAGTACGAGATGATCAGCGCCGGCTATAAGGTTAGGACCAATGACTTGGGGAAACGCGTTACGCCCAAAAGCGATCTTTCCAAGAACCGTGCTCGGCGACCCTTGACGGTGTCAAGTCGTGGGCGGTCCCCGAGCGCAGGCGTTTACCTCATTCCGAGCTTTTCAAGCGTTGCCTCCAGGCCAAGTAGTTCAACTGTGCTCACGCCAGCCTCAATGCCATGGCGTATACCGTCCTCTTTATCCTCGCGAGCGCGGCTCAGGCTAATCACCTCTGCGACACGATCTTGCTCCACCACCACCAAGCCGTCCCGATCCCCGACGATGATGTCTCCGGGTTGGATCTGCACATTCCCGATCACAATGGGGACGTTCACTTTTCCTGGCTGGCATTTATTCGTTCCCTTGATGCTTAAACCGCGTGCAAAGGTAGGAAAACCCATCTCGATAATCGAGTCAGCATCACGAACAGCGCCGTTCATTACTAACCCCACAATCCCCAGCTTCTGAGACGCCAGTGTAAGAAGGTCACCCCATGGGCCCGCTTCCAAGAAACCCTTTGCATCTACAACGAGTACGTCACCCGGCTTGGCTTTCGTAAGCGCGTAATGAATGGCGAGGTTGTCATCTGGACGACAGTCAACCGTCAACGCAGGCCCACACAACCTGACAGTTGGGTCGATCGGTTTTAGAGAACTGTCAATCGCGCCTGTTTGGCCCTGAGCCTCGTGAATGGTGGCTGAACCGAGCTTTTTGAGGACTTCAATTTGTTCTTGTGAGATAGGCATGGCGGTTTCCGTCTGGTCTGATCTGGCTCAACACACCTAGGCTGTACACTACTCATCGAGCGCAGCACGGGCTTGAGCGGACACGCAGAATGAGCATCCACAAATACAATAAAAGTACAATGCAGCTTAATGCAAACAATTTCAGTACAAACGGCTCCCTGCATGATGATAATGCGTGCGTGTACGAGCATCGGGTAACGCCCCTGCACGCGCCCAAAATCACGCAAGGCAGCTAGGGAAGAGAACCACTAGACATGGCTACAGAGCGCATTTACGAGACGTTGCGTAACCGCATAATTGCGGGGCAGTACGAACCGGGAACTCAACTTAAGGAGGAGCCCCTAAGCCGGGAGTTTGAGCTGAGCCGCACCCCTGTCAGAGCTTCGCTCAAAAAGCTCGTTGAGGATGGCTTAGCAGTGGTTGAGGCCAACCGCGGGGTGTTTGTTGCAGGGTGGACGCAGTGGGACGTCGAGGAGATGTTTAGCCTCCGGGAGCTACTTGAGCCTCATGCAGCGATGCTGGCAGCTATAAGGGCTACGGCACAGGATGTAGCAGAGCTGCAGCGGATAAACGCGTCTATGGCTGAAGCGATTAGTCGTGGTGGCGATGGCGTCCAGCTAGGCGTACAGGCGGCGAACAGGGCGTTTCACCACCAACTTTTGGAAACCGCTCGATCTCAAAGGCTCAAGGCCATGCTTCACACGCTGATTGATATGCCCGTGATCACACGGTCATTTTTTCTTTACGCAGAAGCAGATTTTGCCCGAAGCCTGCAGCAGCACCTGGACATCACCTACGCCATCGAAATTCGGGACGGCGAGCTTGCTAGGCAAGCGATGCAGACGCACATCAGGATGGCTTACCGGCGCTTCATGGCCCATCGATCGGAAAACGTCACTGCGGAATAAAAAAAATACAATCTCAGTACAATCTGGTTTATAGTCGGCTCCATAAGAACAATCTCGGAGGAGCCATGAGCCTCATCACCCCTACCTCGGTTGCGCAACTGCCCACGATTCCGCACCGGTCACGTAGCTCGCGAACCTCGATGGTTTGCTCAATGTCTGCCGTAAAGCGAAAGCCTGATTTCAGGCCCCCCCGCATTGTCGATCTCATGAAATGAGCATCAGCACTCTTTCTTCATCGCCACCGAAATGACTTCGGTTTGCCTTGCGTCGTAATCGCAGGGGCTAACGAAGATTCAACCTAGGGTCGCTTAATGAACAGGCTCCCGCCTGAGGGTATGCTTTTGCCATACGATAAGTTAGCGACTTGCTAGAAACCCGCAAACTTTAATAATAAGAGCAGGTGTAAGCATGAAAGACGACATTAGCAATGAAAAACCGTCAAGGTTCCGCTGGGTCGTAGCGGGGCTTTTTTTTCTGGTATACACAGTTGCATCAGCGGATAGAGCGAATTTGGGGGTTGCGCTTCCATTCATTCGCGAAGAATACCCCATGACCAATGCCGAGGCTGGTGCGCTGTTAAGCGTATTCCTGCTTGCTTACGCTTTGGCCCAAATACCTTCCGGTTTCGCCTCAAGTAAATATGGTGTCAGGAAGATATTTTCATTTTCTATGATCGCAACATCGGTGCTGACAGGTCTGATGGGAACGGTCAACTCAGTAATCGGTTTGAAAATATGTCGATTTTTGCTGGGCATAGCCGAAGGACCACTGCCTATCGGGATTGCCGCCACTATTAACAACTGGTTTCCTGCCAAAGAAAAGGGTACTGCTACCGGTATCTTTTTGGCCGCTGTGAAGTTTGGTCCTGTACTGGTACCACCGCTCTGCGTCGCTATTGTCGCAATGTGGGGGTGGCGGGAGATCTTCTACATCTTCGCTATACCCGGGATAATCCTGGCGGTTATGTGGTATTTCTTGGTAAGCAATCAGCCGGCGGAGAGCCAGTTTGTCAACTCCAAAGAGCTGAGCTATATCACTGATGAAACTAATAATGTAATTACTCAGCAAGACAAGACTGATCGCCGGGACTTTACAAAGCTTGACAAATTTATCCGAGTAGCACCGATACAGGCTATAACTTCAAGCAAAGACCTTTTCCGTTCCTGGAACGTAATAGGTTGTTCGCTTGGCTACAGCTTCCAGGTTGGCATTTCAATGATCCTGCTGTCGTGGATTCCCACCTATCTGGTCAGTGTCAAAAACTTCTCCATCATGAACATGGGCTTTGTAGCCGCAGCACCGTGGGTAGGTGCAATTTTCGGTAACCTGCTAGGAGGTATTCTCTCTGACCGCTTACTCGGCAAGCGCCGAAAGCCGGGCATGATGCTTTCTGCCTTGGCTACCGCCGGCATGATGTACGCTCTGATTAACTCCCCGAATGACCCCTTGCTATATGCATGTTTGATGTTTTTGACCGGCACGCTGATTAGCATCGGTTATTCCTCTTACATGGTATATCCCATGGGCTTGGCATCTAAGAAAATATTCCCAGTGGCGAGCTCGATTGTGAACACTGGCGGGCAGCTGGGTGGCGCAGCAGCTCCATTCCTTGTGGGCCTTTTATTGGATAGTTACGGTTGGTCCCAAGTATTCCTCGGTATGGCGATCGCATCTTTTGTAAGCTTTCTCATTCTACTAACTATTAAAGAGCCTGTTCCGGCCACTGCCGCTCATGATGCTGATACTGCACATCAACAGGTTGAATTAAAGCCGTCCAATACGACCAGTTAGAATCCGCATTAAAATCGGACCTGCACCAGACTCGGTAAACAGAGGTATTACAAATGAATGCGACCTTCAAGGCACAAGTGTGCCGCTTAGATCTGTGGATCAACCCGATTTTCGACGAGACGCTGGCTCCCAACGCTAATATCGATCTGCATGTTGCCTCGCGAGATCCACAATGCTTGGAGACGGCAGCTACGCTTGCGCAAAGTCATGCCTACCACGTTTGCGCGGCTAAAGACGATCTACCAAAACGTTGGTGGGTGAATGAAGACCTCATTAAATCGTGTCCTAATTTGCTCTGTGTGTCAGCCGGAGGGGCAGGCTATGACACCGTGGATGTTGATGCGTGCAGCGCCGCAGGGATTCCAGTTGTTAATCAAGCTGGTGCAAATGCGCACTCAGTGGCTGAGCATACGTTCGCGCTTCTACTTTCCGTGATCAAACGCATCGTGGAATCTGACAAGAAGTTGAGGACTGAGTCTGGCTTCACTCGAGAGGACCTGATGGGTGATGAAATTCACGGCTGCACTATCGGAATTGTTGGCATAGGGGAGATTGGTACCCGAACTGCTAAGATTGCTCAAGGCTTTGGCTTGCAGGTGCTTGCATTTGATCCATTCCTCTCCCCTGACCAGATTCGATCCCGAGGCGCGGAGCCGGCCAGCCTCGAGCAGCTGCTTCAGCGTAGTGACTTCGTGTCCTTGCACTGCCCACTAAATTCACAAACCAGGCACCTGATTGGCGCGGACGCATTTGCCAGGATGAAACCTGGATCTGTATTTGTGTCCACGGCTCGCGGTGGAATCCATGATGAAGTGGCTCTCTACGAAGCCTTGAAAAGCGGGCACCTTCGCGGAGCAGGACTCGACGTGTGGGAGGTGGAACCTCCATGCCATGAGGCTCCACTTTTAACCCTCAACAATGTCGTTGCCACCTTTCATACTGCGGGCGTGAGCCATGGAGGCCGTCGAAACGTTGCGCGGTCTTCTGCCGAGCAGCTCATCGCCATGCTCGAAGGTAAACGACCTCCACACCTACTGAACCCTGAGGTCTGGGATCGATTCATAGAACGACGCTTGGAAATCCTTGGTCACGATGCGCGGGCAGTTGTCATCTAAACCACTCCTCCGACGTTCTAAGGACTAATACGACGGTAAACAGCTCAATATTTGGCGGCAACATCAGCGGACTCGGCCGTCTCTCAGCTGAGCTCTATGTGTTTGTCGCCACTTCGTAGCCACATCGTTGGACAGATGGTGTGTGATTTCTCCAGGGTGTCGTAATCCAGCTCATAGTGCTCGAGCTGCTGCGAGAGGCGAGACGAATCACTCATCGGCATAGCTAGCCCACCCTCCTCGATCGCAGGCGGATCTATAAAGCGCTTTAGCCTATGCTTCCAATGTATGGAGTATTAGCACCGCATGGACATTTCCTATCCATCGGTAACCCGCCGTAGATCACAAACCAAATCGCCTATGAGCGGGCTTCGAAGCAGGTGAGCGTGCTCTTGACTGGTATTCATGTCGACGCCGCTGTGCCACGGCGCGGCTGTAACATGCCCCTGACTGGCCCAGGGCCAACGTCGTCACCGCAACTATTATAATGCCGGAGCATTGTTTATGAAGCTACAGGTCGGTCGCGTACTGCTTAACTTCGAAATTAGCTCGCTCTAACCTCTTTAGCGTGAAGATGGCTGGAACCCAGCTATCTCATAATTCGCAGGTCGGTAGACAAGGATTGGCAAGCAGGCGGCCAAAAAAAACCGGGCTAGCGGTGTGGCCCGCTCTCCCGGCATAAGTACAACTCACTGCCAATCTTAAACATCAGGTAATTTTAGTCGTCAGGCATCTTTCAGGTTTTAGCCATCTGGGGATGCACCGCAGGCTTTACTTTGGGGCTTCTCCCGCGGTCGGAGACGAAGAATACCGTTAAGATAACTCCAAGTAATGCAATACCACTTAATACATAGAGCCCGCTTTCGAAGCTACCTGTCATTTCCTTCGCCATCCCGACCAGTCCCGGCCCGAAGAATCCGCCAAGGTTTCCTACCGAGTTGATTAATGCGATGCCTGCAGCCGCGCTACTACCACTCAGATAAAGAGCGGGAAGCGGCCAGAATGGACCTTTGCAGCCCATGATCCCTACTGTAGCTACGCACATAGCCACAATTGCTAAATACGTCCCTGACAACAAGGCAGCCGATGCCAGCCCACCTACGATCAGCAATAATGCAGCGATAAGGAACAACTTACGTTTGTTGAACCGATCAGACAGGAAGCCAATCGATACCATACCAACGCATCCAATCAGATAAGGAATCGCGGCTAAATAGCCGATGGCCATACCTGAATATCCCTGCTGCTTGATGATCTGAGGAAGGAACATTGACAAGCCCAGGTTCGCGGCGGTAGTGCAAAAATAGATGACGCAAAGAGCAATGATGGCTGGATTGCAAAAAACCTTCCATACAGAGGACTTGCCATCCAACTCTGGGGGATGGGCTTTGCGATCATTCTCGAGTTCACGACTAAGCCAATCACGTTCAGCGTCCGTGAGCCACTCCGCTTTCTGAGGCGAATCGGGTAAATACTTCAACACAACCCAGACCAGGAACACGCCTGGCAGGCCTTCAATTATGAAAAGCCATTGCCATCCTTTTAGGCCCAGCAAACCGTCCAGCTCCAAAAGTTTGGTAGAAATCGGCGCTCCCAGGGCTAATGCAATTGGGATGGACAACATGAACGTCGAGATGATGCGCGCACGGTACCGGGCCGGAAACCAAAATGTGAGATAGAGGATCACGGCAGGGAAGAATTCAGCTTCTGCGACACCTAGCAGGAACCGTAGGACCAGGAAGCTCTTCGGTCCCTGTACCAAGGCCATGCAGGTAGCGATCAAGCCCCACGTGAACAGAATCCGAGCGATCCAGCGACGCGCGCCTACCCGCGCCATCATCAGGTTGCTTGGCACTTCAAATAGGCAATATCCAATAAAGAATAATCCTGCACCCCAGCCGTAAACTCCAGCACTGAGGCCGATATCGGCGTTCATGGTCAGCGCAGCAAAACCTACGTTTACGCGATCAAGATAAGAAATGATGTACAAACATATAAGCAGGGGCAACAGACGCAAGAAAATCTTGCGGGTGACCTGCTTTTCGAATGCAGCGTCCATGGGATGTCCTCTTGTTTTTGTATGACATTGTGATTGGCACACCGGCTCTTTCAGCTAACGTTTTCTACTTCGCTCTCCACACTCTTCGCTGAAAGAGGTTCGGATCGAGCGCCCGCGCTTCTTTGATGCGCTAAGGCGAGTAGCTGGGCGAGATGCATGACCTCCCGACCAGTGCCCTGACGAATTTGCTCACGGCAACTGAAGCCATTAGTCAGGATCAAAGTTTCTTTGGATTGTTTCCGGACTGCGGGTAGTACCACTTCCTCGCCGACTGCGCGTGATAACTCTTCGTGGTCAGGATTAAAGCCAAACGAACCCGCCATTCCGCAGCAACCGCTATCTAGGAATTGGGCCCGAGCCCCCATTCTCTCCAGCAACAGGCGGTCGCCTTTAGCACCAAAAAGAGATTTTTGGTGGCAATGTGTATGAACGAGGACGTCCGCTTCAAAAGTTGGCGGTTGATAGCCAACTTCGACCAAGAAATCACCAAGTAGACGCGTCTTGCTAGCCAACGCTTGTGCGCGGGAATCATCAGGGAAGAATTTGAGCAGCTCGTCCTTGAAAACGGAGAGACAGCCTGGCTCCAGACCGACCAAACCGACTACCCCATCTTTCTCATCGATCAGCTGGTCACCTATGGAATCAAGGATGGCCAAAAGCTTCCCACGGGCTTGGTCGAGATAGCCGAAGTCATAGAGTGGCCGACCGCAGCACAGTGGACGCGCTGGCAAAACAGGCTCAAAAGCTGCGTGGCGGATTACCTGCGCGGCGGCTATCGCAATTTCGGGATGGAAATGCTCGCAGAATGTGTCGACCCAGAGGATTACACGACCCTTGGGTTTCGGCGCTTCTGTGGTGCGATCTCGTTCGTGCAGTTGGCGAAAACGATGCGGCGCAAAGCGTGGCAGATCACGGCTTTGGGCAACGCCACCTAGTTGCTTGGCGACCCGTTTGATGCCCGGCGTCTGAGTAAAGAAATTCGCCAGCCACGGCACACGGCCTGCTAATAGTGCCCAGTCGCCGATACGCCCCATTGTCAGTGCTTGGCGCGGACGACGCTGGCCTTCGTAGAAATGCGAAAGGAACTCCGCCTTGTAGGACGCGATATCCGTATGGGTCGGACAGTCACTTTTGCATCCTTTGCAGGCCAAGCATGTGTCCAGAGCTTCTTTGACTTCTTCACTCCGCCAACCATCCTTGACGACATCCCCTTGGAGCATCTCCCAAAATAAGCGAGACCGTCCTCGGGTTGAAAATCGTTCATCTCGGGTAGCCCGATAGCTAGGGCACATTGTGCCGCCTTTCAACGTCCTGCACTTACCAGTGCCCACGCAACGTTCTACTGCGCGCTGGAAGCCATCACCTTCCTGGCTGATGAATTTCAGCTTTGTGATGAGCTCCACAGGCTTGTAGTCAGGGCCCATACGAAGGTTTTCGTCGATCCGATAGGCGTGGACCAGCTTGCCTGGATTCAAACGGTTGCGAGGATCCCAGATCGCTTTGAATTGGTGCAGAGCCTCCATTAGCTCCTCACCAAACATGATCGGCAGAAATTCCGCTTTGGCTTGCCCGTCACCATGTTCGCCCGAAAGTGAGCCGCCATAGTCGACGACTAACTGAGCGGCCTCACGAGTAAAGGCACGAAACTTCTGCACGCCTTCCTCGGTACGCAAATCGAAGGTGATGCGTGCGTGCACACATCCGTCTCCGAAATGACCGAACAATGAGGTGGTATAGCCATAGCTATCCACCAACGCTTGGAACGCACGCAGGTAGTCTCCTAATCTAGCGGGATCTACTGCAGCATCTTCCCAACCCACCTGTGGATCTGGCACATCCGGGTCGATGGAAAGCTGAGTGGCTGATGCGCCCGTCTCGCGGATCGACCAAATGCGTTTCTGCAAGGCAGCATCAGGAACGATCCAGGTAGTAGGAACCGGCCCCTGAGGGCGGGAGCTGAAATAGTCACTCGCGGCTTGAGCTTTGGCCGTGGCCTGCTCCACCGTGGCCCCCCCAAACTCCATGACTACCCAGGCGTCCCCTCTTGGCAGCAGCGCAATTTCCTCAGCGCGCAGGCCCCGGGCTTGCAGTCCTCGAATGATACGACGGTCCAGCCCTTCAATCGCTATCGGGTCGAAACGCATGTACTCAGGGACAGCATCCGCTGCCACATAGATATCGTCATACCCAAGTACCAGCACCACCCGCTTAGCAGGGCTTGATACCAAACGTACTTTCGCCGCCAGTGTCACGGCGCACGTGCCCTCACTGCCGACCAACGCACGAGCGACATTGAAGCCGTTTTCAGGAAGAAGTTCGTCCAGGTTATAGCCCGATACCCGGCGCTTGATGTTCGGGAACCGTTGGCGCACCAAGTCCGCGTAGCGGTCACGAAGGTCGCGCAAATCTTTATAGATCTGCCCGCGACGACCGCCCTGAGCGATGATAGATGCGAGCTCATCCTCTGAAGTTGGCCCTACCCAAAAACGCTCACCGTCGTAGGTGATGACCTCCAGCGCCTCGACGTTTTCAAGCGTTTTGCCAGCCATCACGGAGTGAGGACCGCACGAGTTGTTTGCGACCATCCCCCCGAGGGTGCACCGACTATGCGTCGACGGATCCGGGGCGAAGGTGAGCCCGTGCTGCTCAGCAGCATCACGTAGGGTGTCGCATACAACGCCAGGCTCCACTACTGCGGTGCCCAAGACGGGGTCCAAAGAGTGTATTGCATTGCAGTGCATGGAGAGGTCGAAGACAACGGCAGCGTTGACGGTTTGGCCGTTCATCGAGGTTCCGCCGCCTCGGGTGAGCACCGGGGCGTCATGCTTGCGGCAGATTTCAAGTCCCCGAATGCAGTCCTCAATCGTGCGAGGCATAACCACGCCGATAGGCACCTGCCGGTAATTCGACGCATCGTGTGCGTATACGGCTTTGTGCCCATTGTCGAACTGAACTGCTGCGCCCAACGCGCTTCGCAGCTCAGCCTCTAGGGCTCGCCATTTCTCACGGTTGCTCATATCGGAGCCTCACTACAGCTTGTTGTTCTTGTTTGGTTGCTACCGGCGGCAAGTGCCGGGCGTGATTAAAGGCTGACATAGCCCACCCTGAGCGCAAACCGTAAAAAAATCTGTTTATGCATGCAGTTTATGCATGAAGGGATCTGAACTGCCTGAAAGGCGCATGTGGTAATGACATGCAAGAAGGCTTGAACAGCCGATTATTCAGGGCTTAGGAGCCTCAACGCCTAACGATTCATACCGAAAACGCATGTAGTTCATGAGTTATACGCGTTTGTTCGGGAGTTCTTACCTTCCTAACATGCATGGCAGCACCCTATTCAGGGGTGACAGCCAGCGGAGATAACAATGGATCTCGGACTCAAACAAAAAACAGCATTGGTCCTTGGCGGCGGAGGCGGCTTGGGCGGCGCCATCGCTACATCCCTAGCGCAAGAAGGGGCGCGGGTGGTGGTGGCCGACATCAGTCTCGATGCAGCGCAAACCACCGTTTCCGCGCTTGAACAGGCCGGACTGGAGGCATATGCCCTAGAATGGGACCTTGCTCGACTGCAAGATATCAATGACAAGGTCAGCAACATCGAATCGCATTACGGCCCGGTGGATATCCTCGTGAATAACACCGGCGGCCCACCTCCTACTACCGCCCACAGCCAAGATGCGGACCTCTGGACCGCGCACTTCCAGAGCATGGTTCTGTCGGTTATCAAGATCACCGATCGGGTGCTGCCAAACATGCGCAGCCGAGGTTGGGGTCGGATCATCACCAGCACCTCCTCGGGTGTGGTTTCCCCGATCCCTAACCTGGGCGTATCCAACGCACTGCGCCTCTCTCTCGTCGGTTGGTCCAAAACGCTGGCACGCGAAGTTGGCGGCGACGGCATCACCGTAAACATCGTGCTTCCTGGTCGTATCGCTACCGGCCGCATCACCTTCCTCGATGAAGCAAAAGCTAAACGAGAGGGGCGCAGCGTTGAGGAAGTAAGCAAAGAAAGTACTGCAGCAATCGCAGTCGGCCGGTATGGCGAGCCAAAAGAATATGGCGATGTGGTTGCCTTCCTGTCCAGCGTACAGGCCGCCTACCTCACCGGTTCTGTTATCCGTATTGACGGTGGTTTGATCGCTAGCATCTGAGCAAGAGCCATGAATTCGAACGCTATGTTGAATGCTGAACAGCGTGATCAACTGGCCAAAGTACCGACTGCAACCTTGTGCTCGGTACTTTCGAAGCTAGGAGTGACCAACGTCTGGATTCGTCGTGCTAGGCCTTTGCCTGGACAGTCGTCCATGCGGGTAGTCGGAAGCGCTTTCACCTTGCGATTCGCTCCTTCCAGAACTGGGTTGAATCTCACGCTGAATACACGCACTGCCATTGAGTCCATGCCTGAAGGCGTCGTTGTGATTGCTGACAGCAGCGGGATTGATGACGTTGGACTGGTGGGCGACGTTCTTGGTCTACGCATGCATCAGCTCGGCGTGCGTGGCCTCGTTACGGATGGTGCAGTACGGGATGCAGAGGGGATTCGGGAAAGTGGTCTCCCTATGTGGTGCGCAGGGCCTTCAGCCCCCTTGCCTGGTGATGGCGTGTTGCTGGTAGGCATGCAGGAAGTCATTAACTGCGGGGGCGTCACTGTATGCCCGTATGACGCTCTCGTCTGTGATGCTGATGGCGCCGTCGTTATTCCCCGCGAGCTCGTCTCCAAAGTGCTTGAGCAAGCTCAGGCGACAGAGCGCTTTGAGCAATGGGTCATGTTAGAGGTTAAGTCGGGAACACCTTTACCTGGCCTCTATCCACCCGATGACGAATCGAAGCGCCGCTACGACCTCTGGTTAAAAGAACAACAATGATCGCTGAGCAGGCCGCGGCCTGGTGGCGGAGGAAAATCTATGAAATTTGATTCCAATGCAAAAGGCGTCTACCCCATTGCGCCAACCCCCTTTCTGGACGACGGTACAATCGATACTCTATCGATTGATCGTATGGTCGACTTTTACAACGAAATTGGATGCACGGGTCTGACCGTACTCGGTCAACTCGGTGAGGCTCCTAAACTCGATTCCGACGAATCGTTGAGCATCGCCAGCCAGGTCATCAAGCGCGCTGGTGACATGCCAGTTATTGTCGGCGTATCCGCTCCGGGCTTTGCGTCGATGCGCACCCTGACTCGTGAAGTTATGGAGCGTGGTGCTGCAGGTGTGATGATCGCGCCACCAAATACCTTGCGCACGGATGACCAGATCGTCAATTACTACGCCCAAGCTGTAGAAGCGATCGGGGCCGATGTGCCATTCGTCCTTCAAGATTACCCCCTTACATTCTCCGTGCAGATGTCGAACTCGGTGATTCGCAGGATCGTCAATGACCTGCCTTCTTGCGTCATGCTCAAACACGAAGATTGGCCTGGCCTGGAAAAAATCAGTGCACTGCGGCGTTTTGAGAGCGAGGGATCGATGCGCCACATCTCCATCCTCTGTGGCAACAACGCACTGTTTTTGGACTACGAACTCGAGCGTGGAGCAGACGGTGCCAATACCGGATATTCCTTCCCGGACATGCTTTGTGACGTCGTGCGTTTGAGCGCCGCAGGCGAGAAAGACAAAGCACACGACTTGTTCGATGCCCACCTTCCTCTGCTGCGTTATGAGCAGCAGCCAGGTGCTGGGCTGGCAGTCAGGAAATACGTGATGATGAAGCGGGGGATTCTGACCAGTGCTGCCCAACGTCGACCTGCAAGTCCGATGTCAGCCCCTGCTCGTCAGGAAGTGGATAACCTTCTGCGCCGACTAGCTCGTTACGACTCCAGGGCTCAGGCGACCCTGAGCTAAGCGTTGGCGTCCGGCTGCCTCTACCGTAAAGTGGAGGCAGTAGTCGGTCTCTTGATTCCGACTCTCTTCCCCGCGAAACAGTCGGTGTCAGGAATAATCAATGAACCCTCGCACGCTTAATCCCTCGATGTCTTCCCTTTTGGCTTTCGAGGCTTCCGCGAGGCATGGCAGTTTCACCCGGGCAGCTGAGGAGCTCAGTTTGTCCCAAAGTGCCGTCAGCCGACAGGTCCAGTCGCTTGAAGAGTTGTTGGGCGTAGAGCTGTTTGACAGGGTCGGTCGCCACATCACGCTCACCGATGTGGGTCGTACCTACTCATTAGAAGTAAACGGAGCACTGGCACGCATCCGCGATGCTACGGTGCAAGCTATCGCTTACCGAAGTGGAGGCGGCTCGCTGCACCTTGCCGTCTTACCCGCCTTCGGCAGTAAATGGTTGCTCCCTCGCTTGAGCGACTTCTATGCTCGTTATCCGGAAATCCTGATCCATATCCATTCACGCGTGGGCACAGTCGAGTTTACGGGCACGAGTCTGGATGCCGCAATTTGCGTGGGTGACGGCCTGTGGCACGGCTTGAATGCGCATAAGCTGGTCGACGAAGATCTGGTCCCCGTCGTGGGTGGAGACCAGGAGATTGCCGAACGCTACAAATCGATCGAAGATCTACGCAAAGCCCTGCTATTACGCGTCGCGGCTCGTCCAAACCTATGGCTTGAGTGGTTCAAATGCCAAGGCGCCAAGACAGATCGACTCCGCCTTGGCCCTCATTTCGAATTGACGACCCACCTGATCCAGGCAGTTTCTTCTGGAATTGGTGTTGGCTTGGTACCTAGATTTCTTGTCCGTGATGAACTGGCAAATGGCACGCTGAGGATCCCGTTCGAATCGAATTCACCCACGGGCACCGCTTACTACCTGGTCATCCCCCCACATAAAGCCGCATACCGACCAATGGCAGTTTTTCGCGATTGGTTGATCGAACAGCTGGACTAGTTGGCAGCTTGCTTTTCCCGTCGGAATTGACCTGGTGCCAACCCATGGGCCTTGCGGAAACAGCGCGAAAAATAGCTCTCGTCTGCAAATCCGCAAGCGGTAGCAATCAGGCCTACCGGTTCGTTACTGGTCAAAAGTAAAGTCCTCGCCAGCTGCATTCTTCGCTCGAGTAGTAGCTGCGAGAACGGTTTACCCGTCTCCTTACGTAGCAGGTGAGTCAGGTAGTTAGGTGATAGGAATGCCGCAGCCGCCGCGGCTTTGAGCGAAATCGCAGGATCATGTAAATGGTCATTGATATACGCACGAACGCGACCCAGTGCATCTCGACGCCCCCGCTTGACGCTGTCAGTGCTGGCCAACCTCTGTAGGTCGATTGAGAAAACTTCGCAAACCAGGCCTATCAGTTGCAGCAGATACCCTCTCAATTTCGTGACAGAACCGAAGCTCCGTTGGTTGTTGCACGCGCGCATCAAGTCCAGGAGGGCGTGCACCTCATTGAACTGAGCCTCACTGAATTGGAAGTCGAGGTGCTCTTGGAAGCGGAAGGGGGCGAGTTCCGGGAAAAGCTCTGTGGATAAATCTTCAAGATCGAGCGGGTCGCATGTGACATGCGGCAAGAAGAAATGCTGGCTGAAATTTAACAGCAGGAATTCGCTTTCCGCTGGGTGAGGAATCAGGTGCAAGCGATGAGGGAGAATAAAGGCCAGCGTACGTTGAGGGAATGGGCGAACCGCGCCCCCTATATGCTGCAGGGTGTCGCCACCCAGGTTGATCTGAATCTGAAAATACTCATGCCTATGAGGCTGAGTCAGCGGGGGGCGACCCCGCTGGTCTCGAATATAGAAATCTAGATGATCACTGCGCTGCCGCATTCCATAAGTGAGCACTGGAGGCTTGCTTAACATGGCTGCATCTCTAAAGCAGATGCTCAAATGTAGCGAGCCCAACGTGATCATCCAAGCGTTATGGAGAGCCGATCGTGAAACTCAGGGACGCGATGCCTTCCACCCCGGCAGAAATATGATCACCTGGGCTCAGTGACCCGACTCCCGCTGGAGTACCCGTGAATATAAGATCGCCTGGGCTAAGAATGATCGAGCGCGACGCGTAACTGATGATGTCGCTCACGGACCAGATCTGATCCTGCAGGTCTCCGCGTTGACGTTCCTCACCGTTGACCTTTAGCCAGATCGCGCCTGAATCTGGGTGCCCTACCGCTGTGACTGGTTGCAGCGCTGAGCATGGTGCGGACGCATCAAAGCCTTTAGCCCAATCCCAAGGCCGACCCATTTTTTTGGCAAGTGCCTGAATATCACGCCGCGTAAGGTCGATGCCCACGCCATAGCCCCATACATGGCTCAAGGCATCATCAGCAGCAATCTCAAATCCGCCGGTACCAATCGCTACTACCAGCTCGACCTCGTGATGAAGTTCCGACGTCAACGGCGGATATGGGATTAGCCCTTCAGCAGGTACGACGGCATCATTGGGCTTGGCAAAAAAAAATGGAGGCTCACGATCTGGGTCGTGGCCCATCTCACGGGCATGTTCGCTGTAATTTCTGCCAACGCAGAGCACGCGACGGATGGGAAAGCGGGACGTTGAGCCTTGTACGGCCAGGGACGGAATGACGCTGGGAGCAAACACGAAAGAAGTCATGGGAAGTCCTCCTTAAAGACCTGCTGGCAGTCTGACGAAGCGAGCAACTTTAGAATCGGACGAATCCACGCTTTTCTTGGACTCAGATACGCTCATTCTGAATGCGCAGGCTGAAGCGTCTAGCTCGAACACTTCGCCTCCGGCGGCACAGAGAGAGCGCATGCCGTCAAGGCTCGCAGCACGCTCTCAACTTTCCGTGCGTTCAGCTAAGGACTTAAGCCGCATGCGCATGCCCTCGCTGGCTGCAGGGCCGGCCACAAATTCGCAGGCATCCAAATCAACCGATTGGCGTGTGGCCTCGCTCACCATTTGCGGCTCAAGTACCTCACCAGTTGATCGCGCTATCACCTGGATGCTTGGACCTTCAGGAGCAAAATGTTTGTTTCCCCACGCCACGAGTGCTGCCAGAACGATCTTCAAATCGCGGCCCTTCTCGGTGGGTACGTACTCATAGCGTAAGGGCTTTTCGCAGTAAGCCCGCCGTTCAAGCAACCCAGCTTCCACAAGGGCTCCGAGGCGCCTAGTCAGGGTATTGGGCGGGATTCCCAAGCTGCGTGAGAACTCGTCGAAGCGTGTAAACCCCTGCAGCGCGTCCCTCATGATCAACATGCTCCACCACTCGCCAACGCGCTCCAGTCCCTGGGCGATGGGGCATTCAGAACGCTCGAACGTTTTGTGTTGCATTTGAAATGTCCTGGGGGGTAGGGAAAAATTCTGCCACCTGTTACTTTCATAATGATAGTAACGTCAACCTAGGGATTCTACCAAACGCAGAAGGTAAAAAAGTATGAGCAGACGAATAGTGGTAACCGGAATGGGTGCTGTCTCGCCGCTTGGCTGCGGCGTGGAAGCAGTCTGGAGCAGGCTTCTCTCGGGTAGATCTGGGATTAGCACGCTTCCTGAGGACCTGATCGGTGATCTCTCAGTTCGGATTGGCGGCCAAGTACCAGACTGTACGCAGGACCCTGAGGCTGGATTTGATCCAGATTCGGTGGTCTCGCCGAAGGAACAGCGGAAGATGGATCGTTTCATTCTGTTTGCACTTGCCGCCGCCGATGAGGCGTTACAACAGTCCGGTTGGCACCCTGTTACCGCCGAAGAAAAAGAGCGCACTGCGACGATCATAGCCTCCGGAATCGGCGGTTTTCCTGCGATCGCGGATGCGGTCAGGACGACAGACAGCAAGGGTCCAAAACGCTTATCGCCATTCACGATCCCATCTTTTTTATGCAACTTGGCTGCTGGACACATTGCCATCAAACATCAGCTTAAAGGCCCCTTGGGAGCTCCCGTCACGGCATGCGCTGCAGGGGTTCAAGCGATAGGTGATGCGGCAAGAATGATCCGGGCGGGTGAAGTCGACGTGGCCGTCTGTGGTGGGGCTGAGGCTGCGATCCATCGTGTGAGCATGGCTGGATTTGCCGCCGCTCGTGCTCTGTCCTCTTCCTTCAATGACGATCCAACATGCGCTTCGCGTCCGTTTGACCAAGCACGCGACGGATTTGTCATGGGGGAAGGAGCTGGCGTTCTGGTAATCGAAGATTTGGAACATGCCCTGGCCCGCGGAGCTAAGCCAATCGCAGAACTGGTAGGCTATGGAACGTCATCCGATGCTTACCACATCACCTCCGGTCCAGAAGACGCTGACGGTGCTCGTAGGTCAATGCTGCAGGCCCTTAGGCAGGGCGGTGTACAACCAAATCAGGTGCAGCACCTAAATGCTCACGCCACCTCCACCCCGGTTGGCGACAAAGGGGAGCTGACTGCAATCAGAGCAGTATTTGGAGAATCGCAGGGCCTCGCCATCAGCGCCACTAAATCGGCAACAGGGCATTTGCTGGGTGCGGCGGGAGGAATAGAAGCGATATTCACCGTCCTCGCGTTACGCGATCAAGTTGCACCCGCAACCCTAAATCTTGAGGAGTCTGATGACTTGGCTCAGGGACTGCAGATAGTAAAAGGCAGCCCCTCATCCATGGCGATTGAATACGCGTTGTCAAATGGATTTGGATTCGGAGGCGTGAACGCTTCTCTGCTTTTCCGCCGGTGGGAAGCGGAATCGTAGGGTGCTCAACCCAAAGCGGCCAGCGGCATAAGGAATTGTCGCTAACATTTTGATCACCACCTCGCAAGCCGGTGGGCAACTGCCGGCAGCTCGAGCAATAACCAGGAATGCTGCTGTCTCCGTGGCCCAGCTGTAGGCCGGAGGCGTTCACTATCAGCTCATGGATTGGGCTATTTGCAATGTTTGGGTCCAATCGATTTGTTCGAGGACCGGCCTGGCGGTATCGGTAGAATGCAGAACAGCGAACATGATTCCACGGTGAACGAGCTCGTCGTCAACAGTTTGCATGAAGCCTGAGTAACAACCTCTGCGGCGTATGCCGGCTGAACGTACGCATTCAACAGCTATCCTATACCTCCTGCCTCAAGCAACATTTCCTGGCGATGTGTTCAAATCCTCTCTATGTCAGCGGGCTCAACACGAACAGGGACGGCTGCTGTCCTCGACGGAGGGCAGCGCTGGGTCGACAGCAGCCGGTCGCGACCGACTGACCGCTTTCGACCCAAAGCGGCCAGTGGGAAGCTTTGAATCTTACCCCCTACAGCCCCTCCAGATAATCAGTCACCACTTACCAGAATGTGCCACGAAGGGTCAGCATGTGATTGCGCTTTTCGCCAT
>Ga0213821_1000553_pt1 | contig 21955 bp, 16 predicted proteins | sample MC6MC0909MG_FD_179894 | JGI IMG/M metagenome (GOLD analysis project Ga0213821, IMG submission 179894) | Enriched soil aggregate microbial communities from Iowa State University, Ames, United States - MC6-MC0909-MG | ecosystem: Environmental > Terrestrial > Soil > Unclassified | place: USA: Iowa...
ATGATCCAGTGCTTCTGGTTGTTGGTGCGACGTGCACCTCAGCCGCGTAAAGCTGGTCGAGCGCCGCGTGTCTGGTCGTTTGCCATCCGCCATATGCGAGGGGTCTGGCAGCACCTACGCAAGTGCCGAGCCCGCCTGGCCGAGGCCATGCACCAGGTACCAGTACGCTTTCGCGACAGCAACTTGCAGCACGATGCCGCCCAGCGCCTGCGCCAGCTGAGCGTATTCGGCCGGCGACTGTTCTACAGCGTACTCACCTCGTGCGCTGTGCTGCTGGCCTTGCTCTGTGTGACCGAGCCGTTCGGCTACCTGGCGCAGCTAGTGTTCATCTTCCTGCTGTGGGGCATCGCCATGCTGGTGCGCTACATGCCGGGCCGTTTCCCGACGCTGATGCTGATCGTGTTATCGACGATCATTTCTTGCCGCTATTTGTGGTGGCGCTACACCTCGACGTTGAACTGGAACGACACGCTCGATCTGGTCTGCGGGGTGATTCTCCTCGCCGCCGAAACCTACTCCTGGTTCGTGCTGATCCTTGGCTATATCCAGACCTGCTGGCCGCTGCAGCGCAAGCCGGCGAACCTTCCGGACAACCCCGCGCGCTGGCCGACGGTCGATCTGCTGATCCCCACCTACAACGAGGATCTGTCGGTGGTGCGTACCACGGTGCTCGCCGCCTTGGGCCTGGACTGGCCCCGCGAGTGCTTGCGCATCTACCTGCTGGACGATGGCAAGCGCGAGACGTTCCGCGCCTTCGCCGATGAAGTCGGGGTAGGCTACATCGTGCGGCCGAACAACAAGCACGCCAAAGCCGGTAACCTCAACCATGCACTGGGCGTCACCGACGGTGAATTGATCGCCATCTTCGACTGCGACCACGTCCCGGTGCGTTCCTTCCTGCAGATGACGGTTGGCTGGTTCCTCAAGGACGCCAAGCTGGCGTTGGTGCAGACCCCCCATCACTTCTTCTCGCCCGATCCATTCGAACGCAACCTGGGCTCGTTCCGCCGCCGCCCCAACGAAGGCGAGCTGTTCTACGGGTTGATCCAGGACGGCAACGATATGTGGAACGCTGCCTTCTTCTGCGGCTCCTGTGCCGTACTGCGACGCACCGCGCTGGAGAGCATTGGCGGTTTTGCCGTCGAAACGGTAACCGAGGATGCCCATACCGCGTTGCGCCTGCACCGCCAGGGCTGGACCTCGGCTTACCTGAGCATTCCCCAGGCCGCGGGGTTGGCCACGGAGAGTCTGTCGGCGCACATCGGTCAACGCATTCGCTGGGCGCGGGGAATGGTGCAGATCTTCCGCACCGACAACCCGCTGTTTGGCCGAGGGCTGAGCCTGTTCCAGCGAATCTGCTACGCCAACGCCATGCTGCACTTCCTGGCCGGTCTGCCGCGGTTGATCTTCCTCACCGCGCCGTTGGCGTTCCTGTTGCTGCACGCCTACATCATCTACGCGCCGGCGCTGATGATCCTGCTCTACGTGCTGCCCCACATGATTCACGCCAGCCTCACCAACTCGCGCATGCAGGGTAAGTACCGGCAAACCTTCTGGGGGGAAGTGTATGAGACCGTCCTGGCTTGGTATATCGCGCGCCCGACCACGGTCGCACTGTTTGCGCCGAAGAAGGGTACCTTCAATGTCACGGCCAAAGGTGGCCTGATGGAGCAAGGGCAGTTCGACTGGCGCATCGCCCAGCCGTATCTGTTCCTTGCCGGGCTCAATGTGGTCGGCCTGGGCTTTGCCGTCTGGCGCTTGTTCACCGGGCCAGTCGCGGAAATCGGCACGGTGATCGTCAGTTCGTTGTGGGTGATCTACAACCTGCTGATCCTCGGCGCCGCCTGTGCGGTGGCTGCCGAAGTGCGTCAGGTACGGCGTGCGCACCGCGTGCAGATGCACCTGCCGGCTGCATTGGTGCTGGAAAGTGGGCATGGCTTCCCCTGTACCCTGGTCGACTATTCCGATGGCGGCATCGGCCTGCAATTGGGTGATGGCGTATCGCCCGCACCCGGGGAGCGCGTGCGCTTGCTGCTTAGTCGCGGCCAGCGTGAGTTTGCCTTCAATGCACGGGTTACCCGCATCGTCGGTCGGCATGTGGGCCTGACCTTCGACGGTCTCAGCCAACAGCAGCGCATCGACCTGGTGCACTGCACCTTCGCCCGTGCCGATGCCTGGCTGGGCTGGCAGGACAAGCACGAAGTCGATCGCCCGCTGCGTAGCCTGGTCGACGTCCTCAAGTTGGGTGGCGTCGGCTATCTGCGTCTGATCGAACATACCCCAAGTTGGCTGCGCGAGCGGCTGCAGCCGATACGCCAGCTGACGCGCTGGTTGGGCAGCTACCTGCCACGCACGCCTCAACCTCTTTCATCCACGAACCTTGTTGACCGAGACGCATGATGACTCGTTATCCCGCGCGCACCTGGGGCCTGGCGATGGCGCTGCTTGCCTCGCTGTTCCAGACCGCAGCTGTCGCCGATGTAGCCCCCCTTGCCCTACCGGTCGAGCCATCGGTGCCAAGCTGGCCCGTGACCCAGACGTTCGAGCAGCTCGGCCAAGCGTCCGACAGCTTGCTGCTGGGGGTACGCAACAACGAAAACATCGAGTTCGGCGTGCGCCGCGATCGTCTGGCAACCGACGCCGTGCTGCAGCTGGATTACACCCCTTCGCCAGCGCTGTTGCCGAATCTGTCGCATCTGCGCGTGTACCTCAACGATGAATTGATGGGTGTGGTGCCGGTCGAAAAGGACCAGCTTGGCCAGCGGGTGCGGCGCCAGCTGCCGCTGGATCCGAAGCTGATCAGCGACTTCAACCGGGTGCGCCTAGAGTTCGTCGGGCACTACACCGATATCTGTGAAGACCCTGCGCACAGCGGCCTGTGGCTGAACGTCAATCGTAAGAGCCAGGTTCAGCTGCGTGAGCAAGCGCTGGCGCTGGAAAATGACCTGGCCTACTTCCCGCTGCCGTTCTTCGATGCCCGCGACACCAGCAAGGTCGAGCTGCCTGTGGTGTTCGCCGATGCACCAACTTTGGGTGAGCAGCGTGCCGCTGCGATCCTCGCCTCGTACTTCGGCAGCAAAGCAGGCTGGCGCAAGGCGACCTTCCCGGTGTCATTCAACAGCCTGCCAGCCAGCGGCGACAAACCGCGTCCCGCCATCGTCTTCGCCAGCAACGAGCGTCGCCCGGCATTTATCGCCGACCTGGAGAAATTTCCGGCGGTCGATGGCCCGGTGGTGCAGCTGATCGACCACCCTGGCGATCGCTGGAGCAAACTGCTGCTGGTGCTGGGCCGTAACGACGACGACCTGGTCAAGGCCGCGTCGGCGCTGGCCGTTGGCAGTGACTTGTTCCGTGGTTCGCGGGTCAAGATCGAGCAAATGACTGCTCTGCAACCGCGCAAGCCTTACGATGCGCCGAACTGGACCCGTACCGACCGGCCGGTGCGTTTCTCCGAGCTGCTCGACTACCCGCAGCAATTGCAAGTCAGTGGCTTGCAGCCGCGGCCGATCATCCTCGACGTGAACCTGCCGCCGGACCTGTTCGTATGGCGCAACCAGGGCATCCCGCTGCAAACCTTGTATCGCTACACGCCGCCAGCGGTCACCGACGAGTCGCGCCTGAGCATCAGTGTCAATGACCAATACATAACCAGCATGCCGCTGGTGGGCAACGACCGACGCAGCAGTACCCTAGAGGAAATGCGCCTGAACGTACTGTCCACCGACAGCACCGCATTGACCGAGCAGTCGCTGGTACCGGCGCTGAAGATCGGTGCGCGCAACCGCCTGCGTTTCGACTTCAGCTTTGCCAGCACCCTGGGTAGCGCCCAGCGCGACCATTGCCAGACGTCCCTGCCGGTGGATGTACGTGCGGCGATCGATGAAAACTCGACCATCGACCTGTCTGGCTATCACCACTACATGGCCATGCCTGATCTGCGCGCCTTTGCCCGTAGCGGCTTCCCCTACAGCCGCATGGCCGACCTCTCCGAGACCCTCATCGTGGTACCGGCCAAGCCCACCTCGATGCAGATCGGCACCTTGCTCGACGTGATTGCCAGCCTGGGCGGGCAGATTGGCTACCCGGCCGTGAACGTGCGTCTGAGCGACAACTGGAAACAGGCTGCAGACGTTGATGCCGATCTACTGCTGATCGGCAGTCTTCCCGAAGACCTGCGCGAGCAACCCAACCTTGGTCTGTTGCTCAACGCCCAGCGTGACTGGATGGTGCAAGGGCGGATGCTGGAGCAGGCCGGCAGCCGCCGCTTCGATACCTCCCCGGTTGTGGCCAACAGCCGAGTCGCAGTCAGCGCCCAGGCGCCGATTGCCGCAATCACTGGCTTGAAGTCGCCATTCCACGAGCAGCGTAGCGTTGTCGCGTTGTTGGCCGGCTCCGATGCCGCATACGGCATGTTGCGCGAGGTGCTGGCCGATTCTGGCAAGCTGGAAGCGGTAGCGGGCTCGGTCGCCCTGGTGCGCAGCAGTGGTGTCAGCAGCCAGTTCGTTGGCGAACATTACTTTGTCGGCCAGCTGCCATGGTGGCTGCTGCTGTGGTTCCACCTATCTGACTACCCCGCGCTGATCGCGGTGATCGCCACCGTCAGCGTGCTGCTGTTCGCCTTCCTGTTGTGGCGTGCACTGCGCTGGGCAGGACGTCGTCGCCTGGGTGAGGCCGATTGATCATGCGCCAGCTGTTGGCATTGCTGCTGGTGCTCTGCACGCCTGCTATCGCCACTGCGTCGACGCCTTGCCTGTGGCCGGCCTGGGAGCGCTTCAAGAGCGAACTGGTCAGCACCGATGGACGGGTGCTCGATCGCAGTGACCAGCGATTGATCAGCACTTCCGAAGGACAGAGCTATGCGCTGTTCTTCGCGCTGGTCGGCAATGACCGCACGGCGTTTGCAAAAATGCTGCGCTGGACCGCCAACAACCTGGCCGAAGGCGACCTTTCCCGACACCTGCCGGCATGGCTGTGGGGCAAAGGCAAGCAGCAATGGCAGGTGCTGGACAGCAACAATGCCAGCGATGCCGATCTGTGGATCGCCTACAGCCTGCTCGAAGCGGGGCGGCTATGGGGCGAGCCGTCCTATACGCAGTTGGGCCAGCAGATGCTCTGGCGCATCGCTGCGCAAACCGTGCGCAAGCTGCCTGGCCTGGGGCTGATGCTGTTGCCAGCAGACTATGGCTTCGAAGACAGCCGTGGCTGGCGCCTGAACCCCAGCTACCTGCCGCCGCAGCTGTTCGACCGGTTTGCCCTGGTGGACCCGCTATGGGGTGAGATGGCCGTCAACGTTCGTCGCCTCTGGTTGCAGGCGTCGCCCAAGGGCTTTGCGCCGGACTGGCTTCTATGGACGCCAGCGGCAGGCATCGAGCCCGACCCTGAGCACGGCAACTCCGGCGACTATGACGCCATTCGGGTGTACCTGTGGCTGGGCATGCTGGCCACCGACGCACCACAGCGCGACGAACTGCTGCGCCACTTTGCGCCAATGATCGCAGCCACCACTCACAAGGGTGTGCCTCCGGAAAGCGTCGACGCCCGTAGCGGCAAGCAGAGTGGCCAGGGCCCGGTAGGCTTCTCCGCCGCGCTGCTGCCGCTGCTGGCCAGCGTCGCTGATAGCCCCACGTCACTTGAAGCCCAGCGCAAAAAGCTACGCGAACAACCTGCCGAGCCGCAGGCGTATTACAACCAGGTCCTGGTCCTGTTTGGCCAAGGCTGGGATGAAGCCCGCTATCGCTTCGACAACCAAGGTCGTCTGCTGCCTGCCTGGAGTGCTACATGTTCCGAATGATCGGCGTGCTGACGCTGACCGTGTTGTCTTTTGCCGTGGCCGCGCAACCCAAAGACCGCGATGAACAGCGCCAATGGCTGCTTGAGCAGATACGTATTGGCGAGGCCTTGCACCGTGACGATCTGGTTCGCGACGCGCTGGCCAGGTTACGTCTGCTTGAGCCGCGCAACCCTGAGACCATGTTGGCCGCGTTGAGCCTGGCGCTGCGTGAGCAGAAGCCTGAAGAGGCCGAGCGGTTGCGGGCCAGCATCAGCGAGCTCGCACCCGGCAGCCTTCAGGATCGACAAGCCCGACGGTTGTTGCAACTGCAACAGCCGGAGCAGGCGCAGCGTTTGCAGCAGGCCCGCCTGATGGCGGTTACCGGGCGTTACGACGAGGCCCTGGTCGCCTATGACCAGTTGTTCGCTGGCGAGCCGCCTAGCTTGGAGCTGGCTCTGGACTACTGGCGGGTGCGGGGCAACCTGCCTGGCCAGCGGCCAGACGCCATCCAGCAGCTGCAGCAACTTGATCGACGCTACCCGGGCAGCGCTGGCTTGCGCCAGACGTTGGCCAGTTGGTTGTTCAACGAAGGCCGCGCCAGTGAGGCGCTGGCCGTGCTCGACCAGTTGTCGCGCGATCCAGCTGCGCGCGATGCAGCCGCGCAGCGTGAGTTCGACTATCTATCCGAGCAACCGGTGAGTGCTGACAGCGTCGCTGGCTGGCAAGCATTCGCCCAGCGTTATCCCGCTTCGCCGCTGTTGCCGCTCGCCGGCGAAAACCTCAAGCAGCAGCGCACCTTGGTGGCTGACCCCGCTTGGCAGGCAGGACAGCGTGGCAAGGCGCTGCTTGAGCAGGAGCGAAACGTGCAGGCAGAGGCACAGTTGCGCCAGGCTCTACGCCGCTATGCCAATGATGCAAGCCTGCACGGAGCCTTGGGCGTGGCGCTGATGCGCCAACGTCGTTATGCAGAGGCCAACACGTCATTTCACCAGGCCGTTGCCATCGAGCAGAACACCCGCTTGATGAGCAAATGGAAAGACCTCGAGGCTTCCAGCCAGTATTGGGGGATGCTGCAGCGGGCAGACCGCGCGCTGGAAATGCACGATCTGCGTGTGGCGCGCTCGCTGTATCAACAGGCCCGTCAGCAACGCCCGGAAGATGAGTTCGCCATGCTCGGGTTGGCCGATGTGGCGTATGCCGAAGGCGACCTGGTCGGCGCCGAACGGCAATACCTGCAGGTGCGCCGTATGCTGCCCGGCAACGAAAGCGCGGTACGCGGTCTGATGCGCATCTACCAGGCGCAATCGACATTCAAAGCCCAAGCCTATCTGGACAGCTTGCCGCCGGCGCAGCAAGCCCAGTTTGCCAGTCTGCGGCGCAGCCTGGAGTTAGGCCGCCTGCGCGAGCAGGGCGACGTGGCGCTGCAACGTCAGGACTGGGCTACCGCCAGCCGGGTCTTGGCGCAGGCTGCGCAGCTGGCCCCCGATGAGCCATGGCTGGTCTATCAGTTGGCCAACAGCCTACGCCAGCAGGGCCGTACTGCTGAGGCCGATGACGCATTCAGCAGGGTGCTGCAGCGTCAATCGGCCGATCCTGCCACGCGCTATGCCCACGCCCTGTACCTTGAGTCCAGTGACCGTGATGCACAGGCCCGCGACAGCCTGCACGGCGTACCGCAAAGCGCCTGGACCGATGACATGCGGGCGCTCGACAAGCGCGTGCGTCGGCGCATGACCTTGGCCCATGCCCAGCGGCTGCAGGAGCAAGGGCGCACCGACGAGGCCACTAGTGTGCTGGAAGCCGGCCTGGCCCAGGGCGAGGGCGATCCTGACGATCTGTTGCTGATGGCCGACTGGGCTGCAGAGCAAGGCAATCACACCAAGGCGCGGGGTTATTACCAACGCGTGCTGCAGGTTCAGCCGCAGCGCCCGGAGGCCCGCCTTGGGCTGATGGAAAGCTCGATTGCCGAAGGCGATCTGGCCCGAGTGCGTCAGGCATTGGACGCGCAGCCTCTACAATTGACCGACGAGCAAGGCGCTGCCCAGCGGCGGTTGGCTGCAGTCTGGGCCGCTCTGGGAGAGAACGATAAGGCTGCCCGTCTGCTGGATCATGTCGCCGCACTGCAAACCCAGCCAGACCCGCTGCTGCGTCGTGATGCTGCCCGTTTGGTGGCGGCCAACGATCCACAGCGGGCGCTGGATCTGTACGCAGCGGCGATGGCCGATGCGCAGTTGCTCAGTCGCTCGGCGGTGACGCCGCGTGACGACCGGGCCATGACCCTGGCTAGCCGCGCAAATGATGGCGATGACTGGCTGGTGCGCAGCCTACGCAGTGATGTCGATGAGCTGTATCGCCAGCGCAACACTAGCGTCACCCTCATGCATGATTACGGTTGGCGCAAGAGTGACGGTACGCCAGGTATTTCCAGATTGAGTACCCAATCGACCTTGCTGCATGTCGACACGCCTTGGGAAGATGGCAGGGCCTTTGCCCGCGTCGAACGCATCGGTATGGATGCCGGCTCATTCGAGCAGAACGCAGATGGTCAAACTACCGCCGATTTCGGCACTTGCCAGTTTGTCGGCGTCACCCGCAACGGAACGCCCCTACCGACGTGCCAGGCGGGCTCGCAGACGGCCAATGGCGGTGTATTGGCGGCCGGATGGCAGAACAGCCGTTGGGGCTTCGACGTGGGCACCACCCAAGGCTATGAGTTCAACAACTGGCTGGGCGGCGCGATCGTCAATGGTGATTTGGGGCAGGTAGGCTGGTCACTGGCGGCCTCGCGGCGCCCCATGAGCAACTCGTTGCTGTCGTTCGCCGGTGCGCGCGATCCGGCAACCAAGGTCCGCTGGGGCGGCGTGACGGCTAATGGCGCTACCCTGGGCCTGAGTTGGGACCAAGGGGGGGATCACGGTATCTGGGCCAGCCTTGGGCACCATTGGCTGTATGGCGAGAACGTTGTCGACAACCAGCGTACCCGGGCGATGGCAGGCTATTATTTTCGTGCACTGGAAAAGGCCGACGAGCGCATGCGGGTTGGCCTGACCCTGATGCATTGGCGCTACGACAAGGACCTGGGCGGATACAGTCTCGGTCAAGGAGGCTACTACAGCCCGCAACGCTACGAGTCGATCGGCTTGCCCGTCAGCTATGCCTGGCGCAACTACGACTGGTCGTTCCTGCTGGAAGGCTCGGTAAGTTGGTCGCGTGCCAACAGCGACAGCAGCCGGGTCTACCCGAACCAACACCTGAACCGCAAGCTGCTGGAGCGTTATGACGTTGTCGAGTCGAACATCGATGCAATGACTGACGCCAGTGCCAGCACTGGCCTTGGGTACCGGCTGCATGGTGCATTCGAGCGGCGGCTGAGCGACCGCTGGGCTCTGGGTGGCGGTTTCGACTGGCAGCACAGCGATGACTATGCGCCCAGCCATGCCGTGTTCTACGTGCGCTACCTGTTCGAACCGTGGCGAGGCAATCTGGCTTTGCCCGTTACCTCACTGGAGCCCTACAGCGAATGGCGTTAAAGGGTAGTCAGCGGTCATGGCCGGCAGATGAACTGCTTCATATGGTTATTCTCTAACGGTATTTAAATTATTTTTCTTATACCTTTATAGTCACTCCCACTGCGTACCTGCCGACCAATCGGCGCGCCGCACGACTTGAACCCACACGGGAGTCCCCCGTGCGTTTCTGATCGATGCGCGCCCTGAATGCCGCGCACTACGTGGGAGTGAGAAATGCCAGCCGCCTCTAACGCCTTGTCGGCCATCGACAGCGCACAGCCGCAATCCTTTGAAATTCGCCCGTTCTCCGGTGCCGTCGGCGCCGAGATCATCGGCCTTGACCTGGCCCAACCGGTCAACACCGAGGACTTCAGCCGTATTCACCGCGCCCACCTGGATCACCACGTATTGGTGTTCCGTGACCAGCGCATCACCCCCGACCAGCAGATTGCCTTCAGCCGCCGCTTTGGCGAGCTGCAGATCCATGTGCTCAAGCAGTTCCTGCTGCAAGGCCATCCCGAGATTCTGATCGTCTCCAACATCATCGAAGACGGTCGCAACGTCGGCCTGGGCGATGCCGGCAAGTTCTGGCATTCGGACCTGTCCTACAAAGAGCTGCCAAGCCTGGGCTCGATGCTGCATGCCCAGGAGCTGCCCAGCGAAGGCGGCGACACCCTGTTCGCCGATATGCACAAAGCCTGGGACGCAGTCCCCGAAGCCCTGCGCAAGGTGGTCGAAGGCCGCAGCGCCGCGCATTCCTACACCGCACGCTATGCAGAAACCAAATTCGAGGGCAACTGGCGCCCGACCCTGACCGCCGAACAGCTCGCGCAGGTCCAGGAAGTGATTCACCCCGTGGTGCGCACCCACCCGGAAAACGGCCGCAAGGCACTGTTCGTCAGCGAAGGCTTCACCACCCGCATCGTCGGCCTGCCGCAAGACGAGAGCCGTGATGTGCTGCAGCAGTTGTACGCGTTGAGTGTGCTCGAGCAGAACATCTACCGCCACCAGTGGCAGCCGCACGACCTGGTGTTCTGGGATAACCGCTCGTTGATCCACCTTGCCACCGGCTGCCCCGCACACCTGCGACGCAAGTTGTTCCGTACCACTATCCAGGGCGATGCCCCGTTCTGACGACTGAGGAAATTCATCATGCGTAAATCCATCAGCCGCCTGGCGGCAAGCATCGGCCTGGGCGCGAGCCTGGTCATCGGTACCTTGGCCGCACCCACTGCGGCCCAGGCCGAAGGCAAGATCCGCATCGCCGAGCAGTTCGGCATCGTCTACCTGCTGCTCAATGTGGTCCGCGATCAGAACCTGATCGAGAAACACGGCAAGGCCGAGGGCATCGACATCGAAGTCGACTGGGCGCAGTTGTCCGGTGGCGCCGCGATCAACGACGCACTGCTGTCGGGCTCGGTGGATATCGCCGGTGCTGGTGTCGGCCCACTGCTCACCGTCTGGGATCGCACCAAGGGCCGGCAGAACGTCAAGGCCGTGGCTTCGCTCGGCAACTTCCCGTACTACCTGGTCAGCAGCAACCCTAACGTGAAGACCATTGCCGACCTGTCCGAGAAAGACCGCATCGCCGTGCCGGCGGTGGGCGTGTCGGTGCAATCGCGCTTCCTCCAGTACGCCGCTGCCAAACAGTGGGGCGACAAGGAATACAACCGCCTCGACAAATACACCCTGGCCGTCCCCCATCCGGATGCCACCGCCGCACTGCTGGCCGGCGGCACCGAGCTGAACGGGCACTTCTCCAATCCGCCGTTCCAGGATCAGGTGCTGGCCAACAAGAACGTGCACGTGGTGCTCAACAGCTATGACCTGCTCGGCCCCAACTCGCCGACCCTGCTGTTCGCCACCGAAAAATTCCGCAAGGACAACCCCAAGACCTACAAGGCCTTCGTCGATGCCCTGGCCGAGGCGGCTGAGTTCGCTCAGAACGACAAAGCTGCAGCGGCAGACACCTACATCCGCGTGACCAAGGCCAAGATCGACCGCGATGCGCTGATCCGCCTGATCGATAACCCACAGTACGAGTTCACCGTCACGCCGAAGAACACCTACCCGCTGGCCGAATTCCTCTACCGGGTTGGCGCGATCAAGAACAAGCCTGAATCGTGGAAGGACTACTTCTTCCAGGACCAACGCCCACTGCAGGGGAGCTGATTGCCAATGACCGCCCCATTGCCAGGCCACACGGCCAGCAACCTGAGCCGTGTCGCCACGCCAGCGCTGCTCGCTGTGGATAACTTGAGCCTCGAATACCGCACCGCGCAACGCGTGGTGCGCGCCACTCACCAGGTCAGCTTCGAAATCGATCGTGCTGACCGTTTCGTCCTGCTGGGTCCGTCCGGTTGCGGCAAGTCGACCTTGCTCAAGGCCGTGGCCGGTTTTATCGAGCCAACTGAAGGGCAGATCCTGCTGCAGGGCCAGCCGGTCAAAGGCCCTGGTCCTGACCGTATCGTGGTGTTCCAGGAGTTCGACCAGCTGCCGCCGTGGAAGACGGTCAAGCAGAACGTCATGTTCCCGCTGCTGGTATCCGGCCAGCTCAAGCGCGCCGAAGCCGAGGAGCGCGCTTTGCATTACCTGGACAAAGTGGGTCTGGCGGCGTTTGCCGATGCCTATCCGCACACCTTGTCTGGTGGCATGAAGGCGCGCGTGGCGATTGCCCGGGCGCTGGCCACCCAGCCGAAGATCCTGCTGATGGACGAGCCGTTCGCCGCGCTCGATGCCCTGACCCGGCGCAAGATGCAGGAAGAACTGCTGCTGTTGTGGGAAGAGGTGCGCTTCACCCTGTTGTTCGTCACTCACTCCATCGAAGAGGCGTTGGTGGTCGGCAACCGCATCCTGCTGCTCTCGCCCCACCCTGGGCGGGTGCGCGCCGAGGTGCATAGCCACCAGTACGATTTGGGCAGCCTGGGGGCCAGTGATTTCCAGGCCAGCGCTCGACGTATCCACCGTTTGCTGTTCGATGAAGCCCAGGAGCCTGCACAAGCCGCAGACCTGGGTTTCAACGATATCCGCATCGCCTACTGACAGGAGCTTGTGCCATGACCACTACCCCTGCACGTCAGGAATACGAGGTGCAGCTGCAGCCGCTGCTCAGTGTGCCTCTGGAACGCCAACTGCCACTGGTCCAGCGCCTGTGGCAGCAAGGTTGGCTGCGCAAGACGGTGATCCTGATTGTGTTGGCGCTGCTGTGGGAGATTGCAGCGCGCTACACCGATAACGACCTGCTGCTGCCGAGTTTTCTACAAACCGCTGTTGCCCTGTGGGACGGCATGCTCAGCGGCGAGCTACCGGCCAAGGTCGGCGTTTCGCTGATCGTGCTGCTCAAGGGCTACGTGCTGGGCATCGTGCTGGCCTTCGGCCTCACTAGCCTGGCAGTGTCGACCCAGTTTGGCCGGGACTTGCTCGGCACCTTGACCTCGATGTTCAACCCATTGCCGGCGATTGCCTTGCTGCCGCTGGCGCTGCTCTGGTTTGGCCTGGGAGATAACAGCCTGATCTTCGTTCTGGTGCACTCGGTGCTATGGGCGCTGGCGCTGAATACCTATGCAGGTTTTCTGGGTGTGTCCGAGACCCTGCGCATGGCTGGGCGAAATTATGGCCTGAAGGGTTTGCGCCTGGTGCTGCACATCCTGGTGCCGGCGGCGCTGCCGTCGATCTTGTCAGGTTTGAAAATCGGCTGGGCGTTTGCCTGGCGCACGCTGATCGCTGCCGAACTGGTGTTTGGTGCCAGCAGCGGCAAGGGCGGGCTGGGCTGGTACATCTTCCAGAACCGGAATGAGCTGTACACCGACAAGGTATTCGCCGGCTTGGCGGTGGTGATCTTGATCGGCCTGTTAGTGGAAGGGCTGGTGTTCAATACCCTGGAGCGGGTGACCGTTCGGCGTTGGGGAATGCAGCGCTAGGCCTTACTTCGGCGGTGAATTCTTCGCGGGCAAGCCCGCTCCCACAGGGTTTTTCGGTGCTTTTGGGGCGGCGGTGAGTCATTCAGGTCGGTTGCAGTTCCCATACCTAGGGCCTTCATTGGCACTCTGCAGCCCTCAAGGTCAGTGAGGTCCCTGTGGGAGCGGGCTGGCCCGCGAAAAGGGCGGCGCGCAGCTCAGTCTTGGTAATGGGACGCTGCACTGCTCAAGGTCCGCCCGATCTCTTCACGCAGCGCGGGCGGCTGCTCCACCACCACGCCATCGCCCTGGCTCAACAGCCACCAACGCAGCGGCCAGCCATCGGTGACTGTGGCGCGCATCCGGTGCCCGTGTTCGAGCGCCGTTAGTTGCATATCCGCGCTCAACGGCGCCTCGCGCAGTTGGCGCGCCAGCCCATCGCTGACCCACGCCTGGATCTGCATTCCAGCGCCCTGCACGGGTTGCAGCGCATCATCACGCAAGAATCCCTGCAAATCGAAGTTGCCGCGTAACTCGCCCACGGCGGTGGACGACCAGTGCCAGCCAAACGGGATGCTCTTGTCGTTGCGCTCAAGCGGAAAGATCAGCGACAGCTCATTGAGGTCACGCTCGACCGTGCGCTTGCTGACGCTAAAGCCAACGTCGCGCAGGCGCCAGACCAGTTCGGCACTGGTAACGCCAGGGGAGCGGCTGGGCAATTGGCGCAGCAGCGCCCATTGACGGCTGAGGGTGGCGCGGGTAGTGGCGAACGGCAAAAGGGAACGTCCTTGTCTAGGCTTGCCGCAATAGGATGGCGGCACGAGCGGGGTATGGCAATTCGCCACACCGTGCTCAGATCAAGGAAGATGCATTTGGTTGCCTTCCATCAGATCGTTCGCGACAGGTTTCGTCGTGGCATCGCGCAGAATCACGCCTCAACACGGCTGCGGTCGGGGCTGTGTGTCGTTCAATGAGGATGAACATGTCTGCTGCCAGCAATATCCATTCGCTGCTCGCGCGTCTTTTGCCGGCGCGGATCGCCCCTGTGCCGGCTCGGCCGCGCCAGCGCCAACGGCTGTTTGCCGGGGTGGGCATGCCCAGCCAGCGGGCGCCGTTGGGCGAGCGCTTTGGACTGGTCAGTCGCCTGGATGAAGCGGTCGACCTGCAAGCGGTGTACAGCGACCTGCGGCGCCTGGCCCTGGAGGGCAATGTGGCGGCGCTCAATGACCTGGGCTGGATCTGGCTCAATGGCAAATACTGGATCGCCGATACCCAGTTGGCCGGGCACTTGCTGCGCATGGCGGCGTTGCAGGGGAGCGCTGCGGCGTGGTTCAACCTGGGTCAGCAGCACTATTTCGGCAAGGGTGTCGAAGTGTCCTACGAGCAGGCTGCCGAGTGTTATCGCCAGGCCTTCGAGCGCGGGATGCTGCATGCGGCGGCGGCCTTGGGCGATCTGTACGAAGAAGAGATCTGTGATGGCGATCAGGACTGGCAGGTTGACCTGGTCGAGGCGTTGCGCTGGTTCATGAAGGGCGCGAAACGCGGTGAAGCGCGGTGTCGGTTTGAAGTGGGGTATCGGTTTTTACATGGCCTGTATGTTCAGAGCGATAGCAAGGCTGGGCTGTATTGGCTGGAGTTGGCTGCTGCCGCTGGGGTGATGCAGGCGGCCGAAGAGCTGGCGGTGCATTACAGCAGCCGGGATGCGGCGCGTTATCTGGACTGGCGAGATCAGGCGATCTTGATGGGCAGTAGCTTGGCTTTGACCATGAAGCTGGAAGATCAGATTCGGCCTTGAGGGAGTCGGGGCCGTGAAACGGCCCCAATTCCCGCTCACATGAACAACATTTCATCCCGGTACTTCATCGCCCGCGGTTGACGACAGGGGGAGGGCAGGGCGTATATTGATAGTTAGCAAACTATGAATATCCTCGGTTCCTTACATGACGCTTGATGCACTGCACCTGAAAGTCAGCAGCGGCATGGTCGTGGCTGCGCGCCATTGGCGGCGCATCTGCCATGCGGCCTTGACCGGCTACGGCATCTCCGAAGCCTGCGCGGTGCCCCTACTGATGATCGTGCGCCTGGGTGATGGCGTGCATCAGGTGGCGGTGGCCAATGCTGCCGGTCTGGAAAGCCCTTCGCTGGTACGCCTGCTCGACCAGCTGTGCAAGGCTGGCCTGGTCTGCCGCAGTGAAGACCCACTCGACCGCCGCGCCAAGGCCTTGAGCCTGACCGCTGATGGCCGCCTCCTTGCCGAATCCATCGAGGCTGAGCTGGTGCGCCTGCGCCGTGAGGTCTTGCACGGCATCAGCCAGGCCGATCTGGAAGCCACCTTGCGCGTTATCCAGGCTTTCGAAGCAGCCGGCCAGGTCACCCCAGGCGGCTTTGCATGAACGGCTTTTTCAGCTCGATGCCGCCAGCGCGCGACTGGTTCTATGGCGTACGGACCTTCGCCGCCTCGATGATCGCCCTGTACATCGCCCTGCTCATGCAGCTGCCGCGCCCGTACTGGGCGATGGCCACGGTGTACATCGTCTCCAGCCCGTTCGTTGGCCCGACCAGTTCCAAGGCGCTGTACCGTGCCCTGGGCACCTTGCTTGGCGCCGGTGGTGCGATCTTGCTGGTGCCGCCGCTGGTGCAATCGCCGCTATTGCTGTCGATTGCCATCGCCCTGTGGACCGGCACCTTGCTATTCCTCTCGCTGAACCTGCGCACAGCCAACAACTACGTGCTGATGCTCGCCGGCTACACCCTGCCGATGATCGCCCTGGCGGTGGTTGATAACCCGCTGGCGGTGTTCGACGTGGCATCGTCGCGGGCCCAGGAGATCTGCCTGGGGATCGTCTGCGCGGCAGTGGTCGGGGCGATCTTCTGGCCGCGCCGGCTGGCGCCAGTGGTGGTCGGCTCGATGGGCAGCTGGTTCAACGAAGCGATGCGCTACAGCGATACCTACCTCGCCCGCGAAGTGGCTGCTGACAAGATCGGCGGCATGCGCGCCTCGATGGTCGCCACCTTCAACAGCCTGGAGTTGATGATCGGCCAGCTCGGCCACGAAGGCGCCGGGCCGCATACCTTGAAGAACGCCCGCGAACTGCGTGGACGGATGATTCACCTGTTGCCAGTGATCGATGCCCTGGATGACGCCCTGGTAGCGCTCGAAGGCCGCGCACCTGCCCAGTTCGCCCAGATCCAGCCGCTGCTCGCCCAGGCGCGGCAATGGCTGCAAGCCAGCGCCGAAGACGCCTCGGCCAGCCGCTGGAGCGCACTGCGCGACCAACTCGAGCGCCTCCAGCCCAGCGCCGCCGCGCTCGATCAGCGCCCGGAACTGCTGCTGTCCAACGCCTTGTATCGCCTCACCGAATGGGTCGACCTCTGGCAAGACTGCTGCACCCTGCAGCACGCCCTGCGCAACGACGACGCCACGCCTTGGCGCGCCGCCTACCGGCATTGGCGCCTGGGGCGCCTGACGCCGTTCTTCGACCGTGGCCTGATGCTCTACTCGGTGTTCTCTACGGTCACCGCGATCATCGTCGCCTGCGGCCTGTGGATCGGCCTGGGCTGGAACGACGGCGCCAGTGCGGTGATCCTCGCTGCCGTGGCGTGCAGCTTCTTCGCCGCAATGGACGACCCTGCGCCGCAGATCTACCGGTTCTTCTTCTGGACGCTGATGTCGGTGATTTTCTCCAGCGTCTATCTGTTCCTGGTCCTGCCCAATCTGCACGATTTCCCCATGCTGGTGCTGGCGTTCGCCATACCGTTCATTTGCGTCGGCACCCTTACCGTGCAGCCACGTTTCTACCTCGGCACCTTGCTGACCATCGTCAACACGGCGACGTTCATCAGCATCCAAGGTGCCTACGACGCGGACTTCTTCACCTTCCTCAACGCCAACCTGGCAGGACCGGTGGGGCTATTGTTCGCTTTCATCTGGACCTTGCTGCTGCGCCCGTTTGGCGTGGAACTGGCGGCCAAGCGCATGACCCGCTTTGCCTGGCGCGACATCGTCGAAATGACTCAGCCGGCGACCTTGGCCGAGCAGCGTCAGGTCGGCGTGCAGATGCTCGACCGCCTGATGCAACACCTGCCGCGCCTGTCGCAAACCGGCCAGGACAGCGGCGTGGCCCTGCGCGATCTGCGCGTGGGGCTGAACCTGCTCGACCTGCTCGCCTACATGCCGCGCGTTGGCCAGCAAGCCCGTGAGCGCCTGCAAACGGTGATCGAGGAAGTGGGCGCCCACTACGGCCAATGCCTGCGCGCCGGTGAGCGCTTGCACGCCCCGGCTGCGCTGCTGCGCAACATGGAGCGGGCCCGCCAGAGCCTGGCCCTGGACGAGCTGCACGACCGGGGCGACGCCCGCGTGCACTTGCTGCACGCCTTGAGCGGCCTGCGCCTGGCGCTGCTGCCGGGGGTCGAGGTGATGCTTGAACCGAGCGAACAACCGCAACTGCCCCAAGGGATCGACGGAGCCCCGCTGTGATCGGTGAACTGGATATCAGCGGGGTGTTCCTGCCCACGCTACTGGTGATGATGTTCTGCACCTACCTGCTGTTTCTGGGCGTGCACGCCGTATTGGTACGCCTGCATTTCTACCGCCTGGTCTGGCACCGGGCATTGTTCAACGTTGCCCTGTATGCCGTGCTGCTTGGTGCGGTGGATCACTTTTGCCGAAGCCTGATGCTGCCATGAAAAAACCTTTGTTGACCTTGGGCCGTGTGGTCCTGACCCTGTTGGTGGTGACCTTCGCGGCCGTATTGGTCTGGCAGATGGTCGTGTACTACATGTTCGCCCCCTGGACCCGCGACGGCCATATCCGCGCCGACGTGATCCAGATCGCTCCGGACGTGTCCGGGCTGATCCAGCAGGTCGAGGTGCGCGACAACCAGGTGATCAAGCGTGGCGATGTGCTGTTCACCATCGACCAGGACCGCTTCACCCTGGCCCTGCGCCATGCCCAGGCGACCTTGAGCGAACGTCAGGAAACCCTCGCCCAGGCCGCCCGTGAGGCCCGGCGTAACAAGCAGCTGGGTAACCTGGTGGCGGCCGAGCAGCTGGAAGAGAGCCAGTCCCGCGAGGCCCGCGCCCGCTCGGCGGTCAACGAAGCCCAAGTCGCAGTCGACAGCGCCCAGCTCAATCTCGACCGCTCGGTGGTACGCAGCCCGGTCGACGGCTACCTCAATGACCGCGCCCCGCGTGCGCATGAGTTCGTCACCGCGGGCCGACCAGTGCTGTCGGTGGTCGACAGCGCCTCGTACCACGTCGATGGCTATTTCGAGGAAACCAAGCTAGGCGGCATCCACATTGGCGATGCGGTGGACATCCGCGTGATGGGCGACGACACCCGCCTGCGCGGCCACGTGCAGAGCCTCGCTGCCGGCATCGAAGACCGCGACCGCAGCAGCGGCGCCAACCTGCTGCCCAACGTCAACCCGGCGTTCAGCTGGGTGCGCCTGGCTCAGCGGATTCCGGTGCGGATCGCCTTCGACGAAGTGCCGCAAGACTTCCGCATGATCGCCGGGCGGACCGCCACGGTATCGATCATCGAGGGCCAGCGGCCATGAAACAGCTGATCCTGGCGGGCCTGAGCCTGTCCCTCAGTGCCTGCATGATGGTCGGCCCGAACTACGAGGTGCCCAAGGACGCCGCCGTGCAGCGCAGCGATCTGAACGGCCCGCTGCGTCAGGATGCCGATAGCGTGGTGTCGGCGCCGGTCCCTGAGGACTGGTGGCAGCTGTACCAGGATCAGCGCCTCAATCAACTGGTGCGTCAGGCCCTGGGCGCCAACACCGAGCTGCGCGTGGCGGCCGCCAACATCGCCAAGGCCCGCGCCCAGCTCGAGGTGGCCGAGGCGCAAGGCGGCTTCAGTGGCGGCGCCAAGGTGGCTGCCCAGCGTCTGCAAGAGTCGGGAGAGGCGTTCTTGTTGCCGGAGAAAGTGCCGGTGGCCAACATCGGCGAGGCGATCCTCAGCGCCTCCTATCAGTTCGACCTGTGGGGCACCTTCAAGCGCGGCACCGAGGCGGCCCAGGCCAACGCCGATGCCGTACAGGCTGCTGCCGATACCGCCCGCATCACCCTGGTGGCCGATGTGGTCAAGGCCTACACCCAGGTCTGCTCGGCCAACGAGGAATACCACATTGCCCGTGAGTCGCTGGATTTGCAGGAGCAGAGCGTACAGCTCAACCAACGCCTGCGTGATGCGGGGCGCGGCGATGAAACCCAGGTCACACGGTCGCAGACCCAGTTCAAGTCGCTGCGAGCTGAGCTGCCACGCTTCAAGGCAGAGCGCGAGGCCGGCCTGTATACGCTCGCGGCGTTGCTCGCCAAGCCAGTCGAGCAGTTGCCCGCTGGCACTGCCGATTGCGCCGAGCTGCCGCACCTGGCGCAGCTGATTCCGGTTGGCGATGGCGCCGCGCTGCTCAAGCGCCGGCCGGATGTGCGCCAGGCCGAGCGTCAGCTGGCGGCCGCCACCGCGTCGATTGGCGTGGCCACCGGCGCGCTGTACCCGAATATCAGCATTGGCGCCCAAGTGGGCACCATCGGCATCCTGGAAAACCTCGGCGAACCATCGACCAACCGCTGGGGCTTCGGCCCATTGGTCAGCTGGACCATTCCCACCAACGGCACCCGGGCACGGATCCGCGAGACCGAGGCGTCGACCCAGGCGGCCTTGGCGCATTTCGATGGGGTGGTGCTCAATGCTATTCGCGAGACCCAGACTCGCCTGGCCCAGTACAGCGCTTTGCTCGATCGGCGCGACGCCTTGCAAGAGGCTGAGCGTTCGGCGAAAGAAGCTGCGGACCAAACCCACCGGTATTTCCAGGCAGGGCGAGAGTCGTTCCTGGCGGACTTGCAGGCGACCCGCACCTATACCGACATGCGCGCGCAGTTGGCGGCGGCCAATAGCCAGGTGGCGATGGGGCAGATTGGTGTGTTCCTGGCCTTGGGTGGTGGTTGGAAGGATACTGCGACCAGACAGTGAGATACTGGGGCCGCGTTGCGGCCCTTCGCGGGCAAGCCCGCTCCTACAGGGACATGCGGTACCTGGGGGGCGGGGCGCCGAATCGCTGCGAAGGGCCGCACAGCGGCCCCGGCGATCTCAAGTCAGCGCAAAATCCGCGCCGGCTCATCCGCCGGCAAATGGCTTTGACCCACCGGCCGCTCCGGCTGCCCAGGTACTTCACTCCCTAGCTGCTCAGCCAGCTGTTGCGCCACGTCCATCCCCAGCGCCTTGGACACCTCACGCACCAGCCGTGGGCGGTTGAGGGTCACGCGCGCATCCTGGCTTTTCACCAGCTTGGTGTCCTGCCCCTCACCCATGGCGGTGAACGCCGACGTGATCTCATAGGTGCTGGTGTTGATCAGGCTGAAATCAGCCACCACGCTCAAACCGAGCACCGCCGAGTAGCTGTCGGTATGGTCCAGCGAATTGACGTCACGCTGGAAGTCGATATCCGACAAGGTGCCGAACAGCACATAGTCGGCGCCGGGAAACGCGCCGTTCTTGATGCGCTCGATCACGTCGTACACGTCTTCGCTGGACGAGGCCGTGTAGGGCTTGCCCTGGACCAGCTGGAGCATCCCGCCCTTGAGAATCTCGCCCTTGATGTCGCCACCAAAGCTACGCAGCTCGCTCTGCTCGATGTAGCTCTTGTTGCTTTGGTACTCGCTGTAGCTCGACGAGTGACTGGCGTTGTACGGGCTCGACTGGCCGCTGCTGTGGGCGTTGACGCTGTGGATGTACTCCTCCACCTGCGCCTGGTAGGCGAGGTCGGTGACCGCGACCTTGGGGGCCGCTTGCGCGCAAAACGCGCAAGCCAGGCCGATGACTGCCATCCATGTACGCATCGCTTAGCGCTCCGTGGTCTTGCGGATTTCTTTTTCGTCCATCCATTCAGCCAGGCCGCTTTCGACGTCGACCAGTTGCAGGCTGAACTTGTAGAACACGTCCTTGTAGTCGCTGCTGCGCTTGACGATCGAGCTGATCGAGCCTTCCAGGCGGTACTTGGCCGCGATCATGTTGCCGGTCTTGGCCACGGTGTTTTTCTTGTACAGGCCGCTCTGGTTTTGCAGCTTGAGCTGATCGACCTGGCTTTGCATGTCGGTGTTGTCGCTGGCGAAGCGCGCCACGCCGGTTTTCAGCAGCTGGGTCTTGATCGTGGTGGTGATCTCGCGGGTATCGATGTACTCGCTGGTCTTGTTCTTCACGTCATACACCTGCACCACCGGGCGGCCATGCAGCACACCGGACTGGGCCAGCGAACGGGTCATGCTCTCGGCGATCATCTGCAAGTCGGTGGAGCCGAATTCATTGGTGATCAGTTCCACGGCCTTGCTGTCGCCGTAGCTGATGTTCTTGCCACCGAGGACGGGCGATGGGGTACTGCAGCCGCTGACCAGGGCGATGGCGAGGGCGGCGAAGGTAATACGTGCAAACATCAAAATTGCTCCTGGGAAAAATTACCGGGTGTGGACTTCGAGGCGAAAGTCCGTCGCCTGGGGAAGCGGGGCGATGGCTGGCAGTACGCTGGCCTGCTTGCCATACAGGGTGAGGGTCTTCCAGCTTTCCGCGTCGGCCACCGGGAAGCCGTCGTCGCCCAGCCAGGCGAAGCGGTAGTACAGGGTCTGGTTGCTGCGGCTGGTGTTGCTGACGCCGACCTTGACGGTGAGGAAGCCGTTTTCGCGGGCGACGCGCATCGGGCCGAGGTCGAAATCATCGAGCTGGCCCATGGTCACCACCTTGCTGGCGGCGCTGTCGGGGTCGGGAGTCGATGTGCAGCCGGCGA